>OGMX01001013.1_pt1 | contig 14368 bp, 14 predicted proteins | sample 1573351 | NCBI WGS metagenome assembly OGMX01 (sample SAMEA2581926, study PRJEB24529) | metagenome | biome: Human gut stool | place: China | collected 2011 | reverse complement strand
CAGTAGCCGCAGGCACGGCAGAAGCTTCCGAATAACTGTTTTCTGTCATTCACGATCAGGGTGCGGATCTCGTCGTCCATCACCGGCGGATTGTCGATATAGCTTAAAAATTCGTCAAGCTCATGTTCCTTCTGGACACCCCAGATCGGAAGTACGCTGTCGTACTGTGCCTGAAACGCGTAAGCGGCTCTTGAATTGTTGATCAGACCTCCGGACAATGCCTTCATGGCAATAAAGCCCATATCTGCCTTTTTGCACTTTTCCATGAGCTCCAGATCCTTCTCGCTGCAGAGATAGCAGAACGGGAACTGTAATGTCTCGTACAATCCGGATTCGATCGCTTCCTCGGCAACTGCAAGTCTGTGGTTTGTAATACCGATATGACGGATCTTTCCCTGTGCTTTTGCTTCGAGCATTGCTTCATAAAGTCCTGTTCCATCCCCCGGTTTCGGGCAGAAAGAAGGATTGTGGAACTGATAAATATCAATGTAATCCGTTCTTAAATTATGCAAAGAAATGCCCAGCTGCTCCCAGAATTCGTCTGCATTATTTGCCGCTGTTTTCGTCGCAATATAAATTTTCTCACGCATTCCATCAAATGCTTCACCTAACTTTTCCTCGCTGTCCGTGTAGAAACGCGCTGTGTCAAAAAATGTAATGCCCGCTTCATACGCTTTTCTCGCCAGTTTTACCGCATCCTCCGTACTGACTCTCTGGATCGGCAACGCACCGAATCCATTTTTATTTACTTTGATCCCTGTACTTCCTAGTACTACCGCTTCCATAACTCTTATTGTTTTCCTCCTTAAATCGTATTTTAACCACTATTTGCTCCCAGCCTCATCTATGCATTCTATTGTTTTAGATATGGGAAAAATAACTCACTCTTATTTCGCTTATCAAACATATTGTTATACTGCAGTATCTCATAGTTTTTCAGCCATCTGGCATCCTCACCGGCCGCATCCTCCACATGCAAAAATCTGCCCTGTGATTTTGAATAAAAACCTCTGGAATTGACTGCCGGAATTTCTTTCATCATGTCTGCTAAAAACTGGTTATATGCCGGAAGCGTGATGCCCGCACGCTCTAATGCCAATGTAGACAAATAATTAAGACTTGTCAACTCAACATTTTCTTTTTCGCTGTCATAATTTGTCCAGATGAAAAATGGTACTGTATAGAGATTTTCAAGTTCCGACAGCGTCAGGCCCCCCAGACCTTTTCCATTCAGATACGGATAAAAGCTGGATGATAAACTTGGCTGATGATCTCCGAAAAAGACGATCTCCACCGGATCATCCACTTTTTCAAAATAGGAGATCAGATACTCTAATGCAGAATCACTCTCATGAATCAATGACAGATACTGGTTCACATCTGGATAATTGATACCGAGCATCCGTGCCTTTTCATCAAAATTATCATATTTTTCCGTATAACCACCATGATTCTGCATGGAAATACTCATGATAAATAAATCTTCATTGGACTTTTTGCTCTCATAACGGTCAACGATCTTTTCATACAGTTCCTGATCTGTAATATAATCACGTAAGATCTTGGTCTGGTCAAAATCATCTATAAAGTGTGTCTCATCAAATCCCATATTCGGATATACAATATTCCGGCTCCATCCGGTCTCATAATAAGGATGCATTGCCACACAGGTATATCCGATATTTTTCAGATCTGACACCAGCGACGTCGGCGTATCGGTAATGTACTGCTGATAGACAACCGAACCGCTCGGAAGAAATGCCATGGAGTTGCCGGTTAAAAATTCCCACTCCGAGTTCGGTGTCTTAGCACCAAATACTGAAGAAAGCGCGTGTCCCTTGATCGTATTATCTTCCAGAGAATCATAAAACGGCGTCAGATCGATATTCGTTGAGAAATTACCCACCACGCTTAAATCCGCATAAGACTCACTCATAACAACAATGATCGTCGGCTTCTTTTCTTTCCCCCCATTATCGGTATCCGTCTCTTTTGCATACTGTTTTTCCAGTTCCTGCACTGCCTCTTTCGAATATCCCTCCGGCTCCGCAATAAAGCAGTCACGGATACTTAACACAAAGTTTAAGATGTAACCGTTTCTATAACTTCCCTTTTGTTCCCATGTTTCTGTCACTACAGTCTGCGTATGTTTTCCTATATATACACAGCAAAGCACGGCAAGTGAAATACAGACGATCGACATTGGAATCCTTTTTTTGAAGGAAACATGCAATTTCCGGATGAGTGCAACATACAGCGTGGAAAGAAGTATCACATACCCTGCCCTTGCATCCATGACAAATTCATAATTGCCTGCCACGGATAGTCCTGTCTGAATGGACTTTAAATCACTGAAAATAAATTCATTTCCCCGAAACAAATATACAAAATAGTTGATCCCTGCAAAGGATAAAAGCACAATGTGCGAGATCAGGCAGGTTAAGCCTGTATTATTCGTAAATACCTGGACGACCAGAAAAACTACCAGGCAGCATAATACGTTTAACAGCATTTTGTTATCTGAAATCTTAGCTCTCAGTTCTGCATCCAAAAGCAGGTACTGGATATGATAAGCCGTAAAAATACCGCCGCTTCCCAGCATAAGCGCACTCCACAGCCATGACAGTTTTTCATTTAATTCAATCTTTAAGCTCTTGATTCCAAAATAAAGTACTCCAAAACCAAGCAGCACCCATATCGGAAATCGAATGACTGCAAACAGCACTGCTGCAAACACCATTGCAACTGCAAGCCGGATCAGATTCTCTTTTTCAAAATATAACTTTATCTTCATGGTTTCCTCATAATTCAATCTCTCATAGTCTCTTTTTCAACAAAGTTATTCTATCATTACATACAGATTTGTCAATTTTGTGAAGATTAAACTTTTCTTAGTTTTTTTGATTTTTATTCTTCTGATATTACAGGTCCCGGTAAATGGTGGGTTTTCAATATCAATAAAATACCCCCTGAGCAGATTTATATCATGCCTGCAAAGGAGGTATTTTCCATATTATTTTGTCCGCTTTTTAAAGAAATCATCAATTGCTGCATGCAGTTTCTGTGCATCCATGCTCTTTAACAGATAACCGTCCGGCTTTAATGACATCACGTTCATGACTGTCTGTGCATCATTTTTTCCCGTCAGGAAAATAATCGGAATATTCTGAAATTCTGCATCTTCGCGTATCATCTGCATAAACTGCCTGCCGTCGACGATCGGCATTTCATAGTCTAATAAGATCAGATCCGGTATATTTAAGGCAAGGTATTTGATCGCCATTTCGCTGGAATTGACCGGGATCACCTGATATTTATCTTCTAACAGTGTCTTAATATTTCGAAGTATTACCCCCGAATCATCAACTGCTAAAATCGTTCTTTTTTTCATCCTGTAATATTCATTGACCTGCCGTTTGATGTTTTCCACCATCTCCACAACATTGATCGGTCTTATAAAGATATCGGTAAACATCTGTTTTGGAAGTGTTTCCCAGAGTTTCTCAAGCTCTTCCACATTTCCCATAACAAATACAGGTGTTTTATGCTTGATCGCATGATCGACGATTACCTTGACACCTACCGCCTTTTTCAAAAGTTCTGCACTTGTACAGATCAGATAGCCCTGTGGCTGTTCTTTTGTGGTAAGCGTTGTTGCCATTGCGATATTTACTACCTTTGCTTTAACCTTTTCTTTTTCAAATGTACTCTCAAATGACTTCATCAGATAACTCTGTTCTTCCATCAAAATAAGAAATTCTCTTTTGTCCTCAAGCATAACATACCTCCTTTAGTCCCGCAATAACTCCGTCATGGTATCTGTCAATTCCATAATCTCTTCCATCGATACATCTGCCACATATACACGCAGCTGATCCATGGATTCTCTTAAACATTCCGGGATCTGATATTCTTCAAGCTGCTGCATGATCAGATCCACTCCGTCAAGATCAAATTGTTCTATGCATTGATGAATCTGCTGTAACGCATCGATCCACTCGCCATCCGAAACTTCTTTTTTGGCAGCTTCCTCCTTATCTGCATAAGGACGGAGTATCGTTTTAAAACCACGGTACATCGTAAGCAGATCCGGTGTTTTTTCCTCAAGCACTGATGTGTCTGCCTGCTTACCACAACTTTCAAGTTCCTTTGCCGCCTCTGATAACGGTACTGCACCGATCAGAAGTGCGGAACTCTTTAACGCATGTACTTCAATGACATAATCATTGATCAGACCTTCTTTCAGGCACTGTTCGATCTTATTTGCCTTGCTGTCGATTGTACGGTAAAAAATCTGGATCGTTTTCATAAGGGCTGCTTTTGAACCACAACGTTTTACCCCCTCTTCAAACGAAAATCCGTCTGTTACTTCCTGTGATCTTTCTGTCTCTGCCGCAGCATCCATATCATCCTCTGTAATAAGTTCTTTTGCCTCTTCCTTAGAAATCTCGTGTATAAGCTCTTTCGGAAGCCATAACTTTAACTGATTACAGATCCGTGTAAACTCAATCGGTTTTGCAACAAAACCATTCATCCCCACATTCAAAAATTCTTTTCTCGCATCTACCATTGCATTTGCAGTGAGTGCAATGATCGGCACTTCTTTTCGTTTTTCATCCGGCAATGCACGAATCTCTTTTGTAGCTTCTATTCCATCCATAACCGGCATCATATGATCCATCAATACCAGATCATATTGATCCTGCCGAACCATCTTAACTGCCTGCATACCATTTTCCGCGGTATCTATCTGCATCTGAAGCGGCTTTAAAAGCTCCTGCGCAACCACAAGATTCAGATCATTATCATCTACAAGCAAAATATGAGCTTCCGGCGCAATAAACAGATTCTCTGCTTCTTTTTCGATCACACTCTCCTTCTGCTGCTCGTAATTAACAGCAGACATTGGTGTCGCATCAACAATGGTCTGTTCTATCGTAAAGTAAAACTTACTTCCCTTGCCATATTCGCTTTCTACTTCAATGACTCCTCCCATCATATTGACTAAATTCTGGGAAATTGTCAACCCCAGTCCGGTTCCTTCCACATAACGGTTTCTGTCCATCTCCACGCGCTGAAACGCATCGAACAGAATTTTCTGATCTTCCTTGCGGATTCCGATCCCGGTATCTGCCACCTCATAATAAAGCATTACTTTATCCGTATTTTTCTGTCTGACATGCACGGAAAAGCGGACGCTGCCTTTCTCTGTATATTTAATGGCGTTATTCACCAGGTTTATGATGACCTGACGGATACGCCCCATATCCCCTTTCAGCTTACATGGAATATCCTGATCAATATCATAGATCAGTTCCAGACCGGAATGTCCGATCCTGTTTTCCATACTAATCCTCAGATCATGAAACATCGAACATGTATCATACGGTTCATCAAACAGCTGCATTTTACCGGCTTCCATCTTTGAACAATCCAGCACATCATTGATGATCGTAAGAAGCACACGCCCGGAACTCTGGATATTCAGCAGATATTCCTGCTCCTTCGGTGAATGCCGGGAACGCAGTAAGATCTCTGTAATTCCCACAATAGAGTTCATCGGCGTACGTATCTCATGTGACATATTCGAAACGAAGTTGGTTTTGGCACGGTTGGCATCTTCCGTCTGTAATACAAGACGCTTCATCAGATGGTTCTGCTCTATGATCTTTGTCACGTCGACAATTGTCATCATATATCCCTGTATCAGTTCATTGTCCTTTAACACCGTTTCTTCCACCTGATAATGCCGGTCTTTCCAGTCAAAAAAATCCTGACTGCCCTGAATAAATGTATATATCTTATCATCCGTGCAATATCCCTGTTCCTTATTTATAGAAGTAATAATTTTATCCGCCATCGAATTTAAAAAAAGGAAACGGTGATCCGCATCTGTTACAATGACAGCTTCTTTCAGATTATCAATAATATAATTTTTTGCATTTTTTACAGGATCAAACAAGCCGTATTTTACAACGGCAATGCTCATAAAGATACAGGACAACAGAATTCCAAGAGGTGTTGGATCATCTCCTTTTAGAATTTTTAAAATGCGCAGAGACAACAGGAGCATTGGTGAAAGCATCGCTGCGATCATAAGGAAATGGATTTTCCCTTTATTGGGCATACTTCTCTGAGAGCAGTAGGAAGAGATGATGATGCCGATCGTGGTCATGATTTCTGCCAGTAAGAAAGCCATATAGACATAGTACATTGGTGCTGGAGAGATTTCCAGCGTATATCCGTTCAGGTTTGCCTTCGAAGGAGCCAGCCAGTAATCTTTATAGTATAGATGATGATAATCAACGGTTGCGATCATAACATAAAATCCCATGTTTACCACAAGGAGCAGATGAATCGCCCACTGAGGGATTTTTATATTTTTCCAGCGTATCATAAACATGAGAGCGCAGAAATTACCAAAACATTTTCCCAGGTATTCCATTTTCCCGATCACAACCATAGTTTCTTTCTGACCGCCCACAATGTAAATACTTTTTGCCACAAGTGTCACCAGACAGCAGGCAATCGTTAAGATAAGTTCCCCTCTATAGTTTGTATCTTCCTTCCGGAAAACAATCACCAGTAAATCAAAAGCCACAAGAACACCAAATATATGAAGTAACAGCCACAAAACCGCAAATGTCATCACTTACGCTCCCCCTTCTGTTCCTGCACATAACTAGTACATTTTTACCATTATATCATGTCCTGGTGGGTTTGATAACTGGTTTTTCGTAAATTTTAGTTGACTTTAATTTTCAACATCTGCTGCCAAAGCTGCCCGCACTCTCTTTTTTCAAATCCGGCTGCTTTTCAAACATACATGATGGATTCCTTTTTCGAAACTCATTTGATTTTCCTCCTTATCTTCCCTGATACCCGCAGCCTTCTCTTCCAGGCATATCTTCACTTTTTACATAACGGGCATTGAACTCCATATTGATCTCGCGCAGTTCTTTTTTCCCATCAATATAATCCTGATACATTTCCACAAGTCCTGACATGCAGCCATCGCAGGCTGCATCTATGTTTCCTAATGATTCTGCCACGATCTTTTCACGTTCTTCTTTTGTTGTCTCGGAAATTAAATATCCCATTGTCATTCTCTCCTTTTTCAAGTACCATGATCGCATTGGAATTTCTTACGGTGGAAAGCCTGTGTGCGATCGTGCCTGTAAACAAATGTGTATCCTGTATTACCATGGAAAGAGAACGCCGCAGGTCATCTTTCCTGATATCTTTAACGTCGATCTCATCATATGTGATCTGTCCCGGTTTTGCAAACAATGATATTCCGTTCAGCACCGTTTTCTCCGGTACATAGCCGAACACGACATCATGGAAACGCACATCTCCCTTTAACAGTGTCAGTTCTTCTGATGACAGTTTCCACGCATAAGGCAAAAATAAACCTCTTAACGCTTTCGGCTTTACGATTTTGTATACCTGAACGGAACTTATTTCGTAAATAAATGCAAAATATCTATAAAGGTAGCCAATCCAATATATTTCATGCAAGATTCCAAATTTGGTAACCTTGCCTTCTTGCCGAATCGTATACGGGATGCATATTTTTATCCAATATCTTACAGAACTCCTCTCTTGAATTTCCTTTTCGATAAAGTTCCTGATTTGCCCAAATGGAATGTAAATTGTCTCTGTAACAGGCTTCATATAACTTGTAAATTCCAGGCTTTTCATGCATCTTTTCATATAAAATAAACTGATTATCTGCAAACTTAGAAAAAAACAAATCCCATTTTGGGAGCTTGTTATTTTTCCTGGAATTCCAAATGGAATCCATCGGCATGAGATTCCAGAGTTCATCATTCATCACAAATGAGTGTGGAATAAAATGATCCAGATCATATTCTTGTGTATTGATTGGTTCACCCTTAAATACATCTATAATTGGCGTAATTTCCATCACCGCGTCCCAAAGCTTTCTTGCATTTTCCAACTTGCGTATTTTTTCATCTGCGGAGGTAAGTTTATATACCAATCCCGGAACTTCCGGATTATTATTCTAACCTTTTCCAACTGAATCCAACCGAGAATGTTTACGGTATTGTCCCGAATCATTTGAAACCAGTCATCTTGAAAGGTAATCACTCTTTTCAGACTTTTACCATCATTAAATGTATAGGGCAATAAGATTTCGGTCTGGCTTAGTTTGTTATAATATTCCATCATTCTTCCGGCACTGCTTTCCAGATTAATCTTCTCGACTCCACGATTTGCAAATCCAGACAAAGCCTTGTAAGGAACATTTTTCGTGAGGTCTTTTTTGTAAGTGCCAAGTTCTTTATCCTCCGAAAACTCCAGCAATTTATTTATGATTTCTACGTCACTTGCATTGTTTGCAAGTCCGCTTAATTTCTGTAATCTTAATACGGCTTTTTCAAGATTATCCTTAATAATTCCTTCCCCATAGATTCCACTTAAGTGGATGTGATACTCAAGAACCGGATACCAGGCATTTGATATCATTTTGTTGATGATTTCATCGTAGGCAGCTTCTTTTTTATTAGCAGATATCAGCTGCACAATTGCTTCGAGCCAATAAAACTTATAGCTGCACGTTGGAGAATTCATCATTTTAGAAAATCCATCTATGTCAAGCTTGTTGTAGTATTTCTTGTCGATGGGTAAATCAGCCAATATCTCACCTTCTCCCTTGATTATCTGTTTCAATTCGTCTTTTAAAATTGTAACTTTTTGTATTACAATTTTAAAATATCATGATGTTGGGGGCAAAACCATAAATAACTTTGCCCCTATTTCTATAGCACCTTGAAAAATTCATAATTTGTAGTATGTCGCCGGATTTTAGAAGATATATGCCGGGGCTTTCCTGCCTTGTTTTATGCAAGTACCGGATTTTGAGCGTAATGTCCTAAGCCCTTCACATAATTGAAGAGTTTCCGGAAATTCAATGCGGCTATTTTGGAACCGAAAGAGAACTTGCCACGCTGTTTTCCACGGGGCATCTTTTCCAAATGGTAATTCTTTCGAATATTTGACGGAACAGTTTCCACTCCATTACGGAGAATGCAGGTGTATATCAGTTCCATCCGGCTTAGTTTGCGGATGTTGGATTCAATCATCATGGAATCCATTCGTCTGACTTTGCCGCTGATTCCCATCAATTTTACAATGGAAGCACTTAGATCTTTCACACAGTCATGGTAGAGATCCTTATTATGAAGGGCATACTGAATTCGAAAATCCAGCATAAGATTTTCAACTTTCTCATCATCGGAATAATCAAAAAGCTCTTTGATGATGAGCGCGCCGACGATCACATTTACCGGAGTATTCGGTCTGGATGCCTTATCATTGTATAATACAGAAAAGCGCTTTTCATCAATAGCAGGAAATATTTTATCGGCAAAGATTTTTGCCCAGGATTTTTCCCCAGGATTTTTCCTGTGCTTTCTGTTCTCTGGCAGTTAATCCGGAAAAACTATCTGTAAATGACATTTGCTGGTAAGCGTTTTCCTTAAATGACATAGAGAATACCTTCTTTCTTAAGATATCTCTATTATACAGCAAGTAAACTATTTATGCCTATATTTACTACAAAATAGTGCAATCTGTGAATTTCCTTCCTAATCTACCTCGCTGATAAATTTTTCTATAAGCCTGTTTACTTCATCCGGCTGGTCGGTATTGGAATTATGACCGGCATTTTTTATCCATTTAAGCGGTAAACCTTCTCTCTGATGCCATTTCTTATTATAGCTTTTTGCTGAGCCCGCTTTATCCTTTTCTCCACAGATAAGTAACGCCGGACAACTGATACGATATGGCAGATCTGCTTTGATTGCTTCAGCAAGCATTCTGTACCCGAAGCCGGCAAGCCTTGCGTATTCTTTAGGGTCTGCATCATAGGACATCATCATTTTCCGCATAAGATTCTGACCATAATCCGTCTCAGCGCACCCTCTTGACCCTGCCCTAAGAAGCGCTTTCCATGGATATATTTTATATAATGGCTCTGCTCTTTCAAGAAGCCATATTTCCATTGCAGTCATATAAGACTTTTGAAGCGGTGCAGAATCAATAGAAATAAACCCCTTTATCTTATCCGGATATAATTCCATATGCATTTGAGCCAGATATCCACCCATAGACTGACCAATAATGATCGGATAATAAATTTCTTCTTTTGCTAAGATTTCATAAAGCCATTCTGCCATGTCAGCCAGACTGTAATTATTCGTAAATGGTCTGGATAATGCATGTGATGGTGCATCCCATACAAACACATTCTGTTTATCCTCAAAATATTCTATCTGCTTCTCAAAAAGCCTGTGATCTGCTGTAAGTCCCGGTAAAAATACTAACGTAATTTTCTGCTTGTCTATTATATTTACAAAATAACGGATGCAGCCACAGGATGTCTTATAACTGTTTTCTATCATTTTCCGTCCCCTTTCCATAAACCATTTCCCAATGATTTATCATTTCCAGATATTCCTGCTCAAAAACAGTTACATCATAATTTCCTGTTCTGTACCAATGCTTCAGCATCCCTTCTGAAGCATATAGAATTTCTTTATATATACGAGCAAATTCTATATCCTTACGGATGAAATCGAGATTCAAAATTGACAAAAGCAATTCCAATGTCGTTTGGGTAACATCCTGTACATACGGTTGGATAGTTGATTGAATATCCGGCTCTGTTTCAAAGTATGAATTTATGGAAAATAAAGACAAAAATGTGTATTTTCTCATCACTGCACACTTAGCCATCAGACCTCGACGCATCATTTCAAAAAAATCATCTGTTTCATATACCTTATATTTACACATGTACTTTTTTGTTAAATCCGCTGCATGATTCCATAAAAAAATATACAGCTCCTGCTTGTTATGAAAATAATGAAACAAAAGTGACTTGGAAATTCCGGCTTCTGCTGCAATTTCTGAGGTTGGTGCCTTTTTATATTGATTCATTGCAAATACTTTATATGCTGCATTCAATATTTGAGATTGTTTTTCTACAGGCAAAGCATAAAATTTATAATTCATAAGCCACCTCCGTTGACCAATTAGGTTAATGTGAGTATACACCCGTTGACCGATTAACGGAAGATATGACAATGCTTTCTGCAATCCAGAGCCAAAATTAGAGATTGGCATATATGCTCCACAGATAAAGCCATAGCCTGCGCTGACAATCGTTCCTACTGCTGACATCTGCCCCTGCGTAGTAAGCGGATAGCTTATAATACTTGAAAGTGTACTTCCAAATAGCACCAGAAGAATCTCATCAATAATAATCCAAAGCACATCCACAAAGCTTAAATACCAGCCCATTTTTCCTATGTAAAGAAGTCCGATCACAAGTGCCAGCCCATTTACAAGCAATGAATTCAGCACTGTTGCAAGGAAATATCCAAGATATATCTTTGAGCGACTTATCGGTGAAACATTTAAGTCCTTCCTTATACCATTCACCTTGTCCTGAACCATTGTAAGATGCTAAGAGAGCGGCAACTAGCTAGGATGCAACTGTCCCATCAATCAACTTTTCCGCAATCGTAAATCCTTCCGGAAATGCTGATGTAAAAGAGTCCTTATAAACCTTTGCTAAAAATGTTGCATACAATACAATCAAAATAAATGGTGTGATAAGTGCAGAAAAAAATATTCCTTTATCTCTAAAAAATAATTTCCTGTTCCTATTCATAAGAGAAATAACTGCCTTCATTCGTTTTCACCTCCCAGTACCTTGCCTGTTACCGCAAGAAATACATCATCCATTCCGCCCTTTACTACCTCGTAATCTCTAAATATATCCTGATGTTTAACTATAAGCTTTGTTGCTTCAATGTCTATATGAGCATTACTAAGATGCATAATATATGAACCAAGATGCATTAAAACACAAAAAGGACGCAGGATTACTCCCACGCCCCAATTACTATCTGGCTTTATCTGTCCTTACCATTGGCACTTCTTTCGCTGCTTCAACCTTCATATCTGCACCGCCTCTTTACATTCACGTATAAAGACTCTTTCACATGCTTTGATCGTCTTTTTCAAATATCAGAATCTTCTGCGTAACCTTTTTTGCAATCGGTAATAACGACAAAAGTCTGTATGCAGATGAAAATAACTCCATGCCACGAAGAATATTATCATCTTTTATTTTATGATACCCTATTGTCATATTCCCAAGGTCTTCAAAATGATCTGCACCGAATACAAATTTTGAGCCTGTTTGCTGTATGGATTTTTCTATTCCTTCTTTCTTTATCCATGCCTTTGCCAGACATTCCATAAGAATACAGGCATTATCAAAGTTGTCCTTTATTATTTTTAATATCTTACCGTTTTCTTCTGCTGTCAGATACATTGATAATCCTTCAATGATAAAAAGCATTTTCCCCCGCACTTTTACTTCTTTTGACCATGCAGGGTCAAGTGCAGAAATTCCTATCGTAGAAACACGTCCTGATTCCTCGAAAATCTGATTGCGGATTGCTATCGTTTCTGGCAGATCCAGATTGTACCAGGTGATTTTACCATTATCCATGCGATAAAATCTCGTATCCAGACCACAGGCAATATTAACCACCGTACAATCAGGATTTTTCTCTATAAAATTCTTTACTAATTCATCAAAAACTATCGTTCTAGCAATTACCCCTTTCCCCATCGTAGAATCCCTAGCCGCTGTAGAAAAATCATAATCAATTCTGTCGACTAATTCCACCGCCTTTGCATCATAGAATTTATTATGCTTACTTTTGGAATATTGGGCTCTGGCATAAAAGCTCTGGAGCATTGTCTCAGCACTGCCACTGATAGTAGGTTTTATTCTTTCACTCATACATTTACCTTTTTTGCAATATAATTAGTTTCGACTAACTTGATTGTAACACATTTTATGAAAATAAACAATTCAAATTGACGTGTCTTGGAGACAGCCCCCATAAACTTCTTAAACTGGAAGTTTCCATTTATTTCTTTTTGCGGTATTTGGGTTCAATACCTACTACATACGCTACCATAGCCGCAATACTAATAAGCATTGCACCCAATATAGGTATAATAATCAAACCCGAATTCTGCCCATCTAATAAAGGCAATCCAATTAACGTAAACAAAACACCATACACGCACCACAATATGCCCAAAGCACGATTATAGCCTTTCACATCTTCTATGGGCGCTACCTCAGCATTTGCCCAAAAACCGAAAGGTTTTGCTTTCTTGGAATTAAAATCATAAATGCCCATTACAATAAATAATACGCCGATTATTACCCAAATAACAAATGCTATTAATCTTCCTTCCATAATATGTATCCTTTCTTTGTAGTTCTGTAAATTCCGATTGTTCGAGCTTTTCAAATACTAACGTACTTAATTCTGTTCAATAAGTGATTTATAGTAGTTACCAAAGTCAGCAAGTGAATTAACAATTGGAAGCATTTTTGTTCCGAGTTCCGTTAAGCCGTATTCAACTCTCGGTGGCTGCTCATGGTAATCGTGGCGATATGCCAGTCCATCACTCATCATTTGTCTTAAACTATCTGTCAAAACCTTTTGTGAAATACCATCTATACTTCGTTGTAGCTCATTGAATCTCCATGGACGCTCTTTCAAGTTACGCAAAATCAGCAGTTTCCATTTTCCTCCGATAAGAGATACTGCTGTTGCAACTGGGCATTCCGGTAATTCTTCTTTTGCTCGCATAATTCTCACCTCCGAGTCTATTGTAACACATTCAATTTTGAGTGTACAGTTACAAAAAGGTGCGTACTTGTTTTTGTATGTGTCTCACACTATACTAATACCAAGCAACCAGAAACTACAAATTAACTATGGAGGTATTATTATGGCAAATTACACAAAAACAACTATTGGAAAGGAAAACCGAATTGAGCTACATGAAAAGTTGTCTTTAACAGGTGCAGAAATCAGTTTAAACGAACTACCTGCAGGAGCAAATGTCCCATTTGTTCATTCTCATAAAGAAAATGAAGAAATCTATGGAATTCTTTCAGGTAACGGCAAAGCCGTAATTGATGGAGAAGAAATCAGCCTTTCAACTGGAGACTGGCTAAAAATCGCACCTGCTGCAAAGCGTCAGTTTTTTGCATCCGATATTTCCGGAATTACTTATATCTGCATACAGGTAAAAGAAAATTCTCTGGAACATTTTACAGCAGAGGATGCCGTAATCGGCTAATTAAAAGTATTTATTTACAAAAATGCACAGTTCACGATAAGCTAAGAACTGTGCATTTCTTTTTTGTTCAATATTACGTTTTCTCAATTTTTCAAACAAGAATTTTCAAATTAGTCTTTGCAAATAACCTTTGAACCTTCACCATCAATTACAA
>OGMX01000999.1_pt1 | contig 14592 bp, 9 predicted proteins | sample 1573351 | NCBI WGS metagenome assembly OGMX01 (sample SAMEA2581926, study PRJEB24529) | metagenome | biome: Human gut stool | place: China | collected 2011 | reverse complement strand
CAGGAATCGGGACACAGCATGGTGGAATACTGGTAGATTTCAATGCTGTCAAAGGAGGAATAGAGATTATCCCGTTGGATAATGACTGGCAGAAAGCTGCTCATGTCTATTCGGATGAAGTCCTGATCAGCCACCGGACGGATGCGGAGAAGGGAACTCCCAAGTTTGAAAGAGGCAAGTCGCTGTCCGATCATCAATGCGAGATGATTTATATATCCGGCACAGCCGCCATTCGTGGTGAAGAAAGTATAGTGACGGGCGATGTGCTTGTGCAGACGGAAATCACGCTGGAGAACATCCAGCATCTGATTGGTTTGGAAGAAGGGAGAGAAAAACTTCCGGAACATTCCGGCAAGCTGGAACTTCTCCGTGTGTATCTGAAGCATGAGGAGGATGCAAAGATTGTAAAAGAAGATATGGACAAACTTTGTCCCGATGTTCCTATTGTCTATCTTTATGCCGATGTATGCAGGGAAGAACTGCTTGTAGAAATAGAAGGTATTGCTTATTTGTAAAAACAGAAAACTGATGAAACTGATTCGATTGATCGCTTCTCCGATTTTGATGTACGTATTAGCGGGAGTTTATGCGTTGGTACTGGCAATCGCCACTTTTGTGGAAAATTCGTCCGGTCCGGCCGTTGCGCGCGAATGCTTTTATTATGCTCCGTGGTTTATTTTGTTGCAACTCTTGCAGGCTGTCAATCTGTTGGCCATGTTTCTTCAGGGAGGTTATTTCAAAAGAATCAGTAAAGGAAGTCTGATCTTTCATGGGGCTTTTGTTTTTATCTGGTTGGGGGCGGCTGTTACTCACTATGCAGGAGTAACAGGAATCATGCACATCCGTGAGGGGGAAACGGTGGACCGCATGATGCGCGATGAAGGGGCAGGGATGGGAAATGCCTCCCTGCCTTTTTCTGTCACTCTCGATGATTTCCGGTTAAAGCGTTATCCGGGCTCTCACAGTCCGATGTCTTATGAAAGCGATCTGGTGATAAAGAAGGAGAATGAAACTCCTTTGCAGGCTACGGTCCGGATGAATAAGGTGATTGAAGTGGATGGTTATCGCTTGTTTCAGTCTTCGTTCGATCCGGATGAGCAGGGCACGGTGTTGTCCGTGAGTTATGACCGTCCCGGTATGCAGATTACCTATATCGGCTATTTCCTGCTGTTCGCCGGCTTTGTGCTGACTCTGTTCAGTAAGAAGTCCCGTTTCGGTCGTTTGCGCAGAGAACTGGGGGAGATGAAAAAGAGTGCTCCTTTCTGTCTGCTTCTCTTCTTAGGTCTATCCGGTACTTTGGGTACACAGGCGTTATATGCGCAGGAAACGCTTTCTTCTTCGCAGCTACCTTGCATCCCTGCTTCGCACGCCCGGAAATTCGGCAGTCTGGTACTGCTCAATCCTAATGGTCGCCTTGAACCTGTCAACAGTTACACTTCCACTATTCTGCGCAAACTTTACGGAGCGGACAAGCTGAACAACATCAATTCAGACCAGTTCTTTCTGAATCTTCTCGCTTTTCCGGATGAGTGGGGTGGCTACCCTTTTATCAAAGTTGATAATAAAGAAATTCTTCAACGGTTCGGAAGAGACGGCAAATACATCGCATGGCAGGATGTCTTTGATGCCGATGGCAATTATGTGCTGACCGATGAAGTGAATGCCATCTATGCAAAAGCCGCTTCAGAACGGAAACGAATGGATTCGGATTTGTTAAAATTGGATGAATCGGTGAATATTGTCTACCGTATTATGCAACATCAACTTCTGCCCCTCTTCCCGGACGAAAACGACGCTCAGGGAAAATGGTACTCGGCAGGTGATGAACAAACCGTCTTTCATGATAAGGATTCCCTGTTTGTATCTAAAATAATGGATTGGTATATTTACGAATTGGGCAATGGGGTCCGCACTAATAACTGGAAAGAAGCGGACAAGATTGTCGATATGATGCATATCTTCCAGCAGGCAAAAAGTAAAACTCCCGCTATTGACAATCAGAGAGTAAAAGCGGAACTTCTCTATAATCAGTTAAACCTGTTCTTCTGGTGTCGTCTGGCTTACTTGATTTTGGGCGGAATCTTACTTTTCATTGCCTGCGGAGAGATTATCGCGGATTTCAAATGGGGGAGCAAACTGAGCAGCATACTGATTGTTCTTCTGATCGTTGCTTTTCTTGCACACACGACTGGTGTCTTACTGCGCTGGTATATCTCCGAACGCGCACCGTGGGCGAATGCTTACGAATCAATGATCTGCACTTCCTGGCTGCTCGTTGGCGGAGGCCTCTTGTTTGCCCGGCGTTTCCGTATTCTCCCTGCGCTTGCCGGACTGTTAGGCGGAATCATGCTTTTCGTGGCAGGACTGAACCATCTGAATCCGGAAATAACTCCTTTGGTTCCGGTGCTTCAGTCGTATTGGCTGATGTCTCATGTCGCCATTATCATGATCGGCTATGTATTCTTTGCACTTTGTGCGCTGACGGGACTGTTTAATCTTATCTTGATGAATCTGCTTTCTGCCACCAATCGGGTGAAGCTTCTCTTCCGTATACGTGAGTTTACCTTACTGAATGAAATGGCAATGATTCTCGGCTTATTCTTTATGACGGCAGGAACCTTTCTCGGTGCCATCTGGGCGAATGTCTCATGGGGCAGATACTGGGGATGGGACCCGAAAGAAACATGGGCGTTAATCTCTATTGTTGTCTACGCACTGGTACTTCATATCCGTTTTATCCCGCTGCTGAAAGGTAAAACAACCTGGTGTTTCAATTTGCTGTCCGTAGTCTCCATTCTCTCCATTATCATGACTTGGTTTGGAGTAAACTACTACCTGAGCGGCTTGCATTCTTATGGAAAGACCGAAGGGGGAGATTTACTGTTATGGATATGGGGAGCGGGTTTGTGCGTTGTGCTTGCTTTGGCTCTCTTTGCACGCAGGCGTTTGAAAAAGTATTCATGATTCGGGAAAATTGCCGTTTTACCTAAATATGTTTCGGCAAATAATAGAATTAGCCGCTTGTGACATTTTTGTCTTTATTCTAAGTATTATACGGGGATAAACAAAAATGTCACATCGTTTGTAATCAGTGGTTTACCTCTGAAAATGCCTTGTTTTTAAAATAAGTTTGCAAAAAACTATAGGATGTTTTTGTCTTTTTCCGGATCAAAACTGCATTTTTTTTCATTTATTTGTGTTTCAGTATTTTAATCATTCTGGCTTCGCGATTCCTGCTGTTTTCTATTTCCGCATATTGTTCCAGTTCTTTCGTCGTTATACCCCGTCCCGTGTTTAATCCCATCTTTTTATATACCTGTCTGAGCATACTTTTCGCTTCCTGCACGGATATTTCAGCACCCACAGGAAAAGCACGTTGGATATATGTCCGCATTTGCCCGGACTTCTTAATCGTATGCTCGCTACTCACATTTAGTGCCGTCCGCAATTTATTCTCATTATAATCGGCTTCCCGTACAAATTTCGCTCCGAAGCGGCAGAAACAGTCGTATATATACCTGTCGGCGGTAGAAGTAATCAGATTCATCAACATACGCTGATACCTTTTCTGTATTTTCTTGTTGGTAGCTCTGCTCATCTTTTCCATCTCTTCCAGTTTCCGGACGATCAGTTCTGCCCGTTTCTTCTTTGCCAGACGATGCTGGATAGCCATGCGTTCATTATCCGAAACCGGCATCAGGCGTTCTTCGTGCGAGAAGACAAAATATCCGGTCTGCTCGTAAGCAAGGTGCAGCAGATCGGCAGAGGTGTACAGGCGTTTCACTTGTTCCTTTTCATAGAAGTTGGCTATCAGAAACGAATCCGGCTTTCCGTTTTCGTCCAGATAAGGGAGGTAAGAGTTTTCTCCGATGGCTTCCTGTAGTAAGGTGCGTTCGCCTATGTTGGTAGTTCGTGCCAGTTGCGCTTTCCAGCCGTTGAAAATGGTGGAAGCTCCCTGAATCCAGTGATCGATTTCAGAAGAAGACATACATTCCAGTTCCGGTCGGATAGAAGCGATGTGTGTCACACTGTTGACTCCGCCCCGGAAACGTCCGATAATCTGGATTGCCTCGGTGGCAGGGTCAATAACGGATTGCGCGGCACCATACAAGTCACTGACGAAAATCACATGAGGCGGATTTTTGCAGAGTATGTCTACCGCTGAGTAGAAGCGGGAGGTGAAGAAATTGTAACGTTCCAGTTCGGTGATCATCATTGATTTTTTGCGGTGGTTTCCTTTCCAGAGCTTGTATTGTCCGTCTTCGCTACAGAATGTGCAGGCATTGCTTAGTTCGGGTATCAACCGGTAGAAGCTGTCTATCGAATCTATACTGTTACAGAAAATACAGACAGTTCCTCTCTTGGCTTCAATCACTTCCTGCAGGGTTTCCAGCACATTGTTGGTAGTAATCAGTTTCAGTTTCTGCCGATAGACATAATCCGGCTGAATCAATACCCGCATGAAACCGTCAAAACGACTGTCCTTTTCGGGTACGATAGGCGTAGCGGAAATTAGTGCCTTGTTCTGGAAACGGAAGAAATCGTTCATCGGTTCGCGGATAGAGTCACGATAGTGCACGTCCTGTACCAGCTTCTCGCATTCATCAAACAAGATGAAGCATTCCGTATACATATCTATATCTACCGTTTGCATAGCTTCCTTTATCTTGTTGAAGCCTTCGGGGGTAGTCAGTAGTTTGTAATCCTTCTCCCGGTTTGTTTCCAGAAAGTCGGCGATCTGCCGGATGCTTACACCTTTATAGACGGCAAGTGCATTCTTATGTACCCTTGCTTTCGACTCGATGACGGGTACATTCGGTTCGATGATAATGGATTTGCGTGGTGCTGTGAGTTCACAGTGCGTGGCACCCAGTCCCGGCAGCAGTTTGTTGATGATGCAATTGGTAGGAATAAAATCTTTTCCTGCACGTTTTAGCGCATCCGCAAAGTATTCTCCTTTCCGGATGGAGTAAATTCGATCGTATTCCATGCAGTTAATATTTCCGTTTATTGTGTTTCTTTGGATTGTACTTCTCAAATCCGGCAGCTGAAATACGTTTCTTCAGATTCTTGTCCGCTTTAAAAACTACGTTTTTTACTTGGATGGATTCTGCCCTGTGGTTTTCGTCCGGCTCTTTGTCTTCACAGAAATTTCCGTTTAGAGAGAAACTGCCGAAGTCGTCCAGATTGAGTATGTTTCCGTCTTTCAGTACGGCTTCCATTCCTTCCAGTACTATGCTGAGGCTTTTGTATGCTTCTCCTTTGGATAGGTTGTATTTGGTTGCCAGATATTCTACGAATGCTTTGGTGTCCAGTGTATCCCATGATAACAGTTGTACCCGGACATTTGTCTCCTTATCTCCCGTGAATGTATCTGCGAAGCGGGTTGTTTTGTAAAGTATGCTCATAATAATTCCTTTTTTGAATAGCCATTGATTATATGCAGTTGAATAACTTCGGTGCTAGACAAGTGTAACTGGAATATTGCACAAGTGTAACTGGATAGTTGCTCAAATGTAACAGATTAATTCATACAGATGAAGTTGCTAAAAGATAAGGGATTATTTTTAGTTTGTGTGGGAAAAACAATTAACTCTTCCTTATGAATTGGTAAAAACATCTTGTCGGTTAAGACGATGCAAAGGTAAGAATAAGTACTGGACTTACAAGAAAATTAGCGAGGAAGAACGTAAAAAGTTTGGTCGTGGAGATGGTGAGGTGATCAATGCGGATGATCCGAGGAATAGAGATTTGATAAGGAGAATGATTAGCGAGTAATTTATAGAAATAATTATTACGGATTAGTGATCAAGCTGCAGATCTGCAGAAACTTAAATCTATATTGGGAATTTAATATATAAATCTATAAGCTTATTTCGGTGGGATATTATTAGCGCACCTCGTTCGTTAGAGATGCGCTATTTTTTTGTGAAATTAAACAGTACTTGGCCAAATCTCAGTTAGGTAGTCGTCTTGCTATTGCTTTTTGATCTCAGTTATATCAATAAATCCGGTAAGTTTACTCCTTATTTAAACCGTTTCAGGTCCGGTTGTGTAAAGAGATTCAAATATACTGAAAGTGTTAAATCTCAGCTTTTGGGAGTAATATTGGGTTTGTATGAGAACATTCCTGTTTTTTATATGTTTGTGAGGTAAACCCTGCAAACAAAACATATTTAGTCAGGATAAAATATTATATATAATATACTTATTATAAAAATATTAGCGATGATAAAAAGAAAAGCACCATTATCCCTATTAGTAACATTAGATAGCATATCTAAAAATACACTTGATTTTTTTTCAGTGAGCCAAAGTAGGCAATGCCTGCAGATTATAGGGTGCGATAAAGTGATATTGCGGTATTTAAATTCTTTATTATTAATATTGTTTGTGTCAATTGCGGCTACATCTTGCTCTGATGATAACCATAAGATCATTGAGCAGCCATCAATAAACGTTTTGAGCTATTACCCGAAATCCATGAATATTGTGGAATTACAGTATAAACCAGCTGGACAGGAACCTGGGGTAGTAGATATTGATAAGTCCAGTCTGTATTTTGGGGATCGTGTGACAATGTTTCAACCTGAAAAAATTATATTCAAAAATGATTCTGTATCAATCATCAAACGAGGCGGGTTAATTCAGGAGTATAAAGCCGAATGGAATAAGGGTGATTTATATTTATACAATGGCGTTACTGGCATATGGGACTATTGTGGAAGTAAAGATGGGGAAATCACATTTATCCTTAATACAGGTTTCTTCTGGGTAAAGGATAACAATATGCATGGTTCATTATCGGTGATAGGGCAGAAATACTCTTTATTATCATATTCCGAATTAGTTACGTATTTGGGTGGAAACAGTAACAATCTAAATAATCAGGTGGCGTGGCTAAGGGTACAGTACACATTTGAATTAATCCCGGAAGTTAAACTTTAATATAGAAAACATGAAAGCAGTAATAATATATATCATTTTCTTTTCTATTCTCCATGTTAGCAGTTTTGCTCAACATAATCAGTATACGTCAACCAAGTTTGCGGTCAAAAATCCTTATGAGGTGTTTATTGGCGGTATTATGAAAGCGAATGATGTTAACAATGTACATCAACTTCTTAATGTGCCAATGAATCCCATTACAATTAGCTATAGTTTGCCTTTAAAATCCGAAACGATTATACCTTCATACGATAATATGCTTAGGACTATTCAGCAAAAGCTGCAAGAAAATAATGTATTGAAACCTAACTATCAGTTTTCATTTACGTTGAAGCAGATAGATTCTTATGAACAGCTAGCTTTATTTTTCGGTGAGGAAATAGATCTATCCGACTTATTCAAAATAACATCTCCTAATCCAATTCATAAAACAGTGGCAGTATTAGATATTAGTCAGAGTTATTTTTCCATTGCTATGGATATGCCTGAGGAGGAACTGAGCAACTCTCCGATAGTCCAAGAGCAATTAAGCGAACTTATTTATGTTGGTTCTATAGAATTTGGAAGACGATCAATTCTAATTGTTGAATCGGATCTTAATTATCAGGATGTAAAGGTTGCGTTGAATGAAATCTTAAATAAATCTACTACCAAGAAGGGAGATATATCAGAAAAAAGCAAATCAATTATGGCTAGCTCAATAATCAGAGGACTAATTTTGGATCCTCTTGCCAATGAAAACATAACACCGGATAACCCTTTGGAGTTCCTACTGGATTATATAAACTCTGATATCAGTCCAAATGATTTTGGGGTCCCCATTTTCTTTACAGCAGCCTGGTTAAAAGATAATTCTGTCTTTGTTAACAAGTTTACAAACTAATATTTTAAAAATTAGAACTTTCCCAAACACATATTGTGATACCTGCCTTATTATTAGCAGTTCTAATAATAAGTTCATGTAGTTTTGAAGAAGTTTTCTTTTATAGTGCCATCGATGATCTGGTATATAAATACTTCGCATATCTTTCAGAATAATAGCCGGGCAGTACTAAGAAAAAAACAGTAGACTCAAGCAATGATGCGTGAACCTACTGTTTCCTTATTTCTGTATTTACTTCTATTTACTATAAGACGCCTTCACAAAAGGAGCATCGAGCAAATAATCCAAACTCTTCTTGACACTTTCCTCTACAGGACAACTGTACCCTTCTATTTCAGCAACAATATGCTTTACGCCGGCAACCTTTGCATTTCTGAAGATAGCATCGAATCCGACCATACCACTATCTCCGATTTCTTTGTCATCTTTGATATGAAGCATGGTGAAACGTCCCGGATACTTGTTGAAATAGTCCACAGGACTGTGCTGCCCTCTGACTATCCAATATACATCCATCTGAAAAAAGACATACTCAGGATTGGTATTCTCAATCATATAGTCCAACATAACCGCTTGATTTTCTACTTTCTGAAATTCATGCGCATGATTATGATATCCAAATTTCATACCGTTCTGCTGGCATCTTTTGCCTATTTCATTGAAATAGTCGCAATACATCTTCATCTCTTTCATTGTTTTAGGAACACCGATTCCCGGATTTACGATGTATTTCATGCCTGCTGCTTTATGAGCGGCAATGCTTTGATCCCACCATTTCAGTGACTCGGAGAAATCTCCGGAAGCCACTTCCTTGTCCGACAATCCTCTGGAACAGTGTGAAGACAGTACTTTCATACCGGCCTTTTCGACAGCATTTTTAAACTCTTCCGGAGTTTTGCCATAGAACTTGCCATTATCATAATTGGCGGCTTCGATGCTGGTGTATCCCATTTGCGCCAGATTCTTCAAAACTACGTTGAGGTCGGTTCCATTATTTATGATGTCTCTGACCGAATAGAGTTGTATGGCAATGTCTTTCTTCTTTTTTGCATCTGCTGCCTGCGGAATTGCCAGCAGCAATGCGAATAAGATTAATAAATAGTTCGTTTTCATGATATATTACATTAGTCAAGAACCTTCACGCGGATATTGCGGAACCAAACGTCATCACCGTGATCCTGCATTCCGATAAATCCTTCGTGGTTTTCACCACCGCAATTATTCAACAGTTCGAAAGCCAACGGCCATTTGTCCTGGCTGAATTTGCTGGCTTGCAAAAGGTCAGTCCATTGTTTGGTCCACAAGTGGTATTCGAGTACATTCTCGTCATTCTGTCCGTGAACAACAGTACCTTTATAAACCATGATCTTAGCCTTGTTCCATTCGCCGAAAGGTTTCGCATTCTGAGGAACTGCCGGAATCATGTCATATAAAGAAGCCGACTGACGGTTATTGTCTTTACCCAATTTTGCGTCCGGATGATTGTCATTGTCCAATACCTGATATTCAGGTGCGGAAATATAAATAGGTTCGAGCACGTCGTTGCCGTCCTTATCTTTAGAAGTCACTTCCTGAGCTAAATAGAAGATACCGGAGTTACCGCCTTTGGAAACTTTCCATTCCATTTCCAGTTCGAAGTTTTTGAATTTGTGGGCAAAGATCAGGTCTCCGCCATCACCATCCTGTGCTTCACCGCCACCGGAACCGTTAAACTTGATGCAACCGTCTTCGATAGTCCATTTGGAAGGAACTCTGTCCTTGCCATAACCACGCCATCCATTAAATGTTTTGCCGTCAAAGATAGTGATGTAACCATCCGCATCTACCGGTAATTGCAAGCTATCCATCTCCGCTGCTTTTAATGATTTTGAATATGATACTGCTACTTCGTTTGCCGATTGCTCTTCCTGAGCACTCCCGGATTTCTTCTGACCGCTGCAGGAAACTAAAACTCCCGCTGCAAGACAACAAGCTAATGGATAAAATACTTTCTTCATAATAATAACTATTTAATTTTTAATCTTTAATTCTTAACTTACTTTTATCGTGTTATCGTGGCATATCAGGCAACTTCCATCCTTCACGATAATTATGTTTCACCAGTTCGGCTGCAAATTGTTTCGCGTTGATCGGATCTGTCCAGGTCTTGTTGAATGACGGGTGACCATCATGAATCGTAAATCCGTCCTTAATGCAGGTTCTGAGTGTTTCATTATCATCGATATTGGTGAAGCACATATTAGCGCCGTCCCATTCCAGTGTCTTGTTCAATCCTTGCAGACGGATAGCCAATACACCCATTACCACCATTTCATTCATCGGTCCCGATTCGGAGAAATCCGCTTTCGGCATCACGCGGTTGGATTTGTCTTCCTTACAAGCGCGTACCCAGTCCATCTCATGAGAACACTTGACACGGCGGCATACTTTCGGTGCATTGGGCACACGGCCTGACAACAAGAAAGGTTGTTCTCCGTAGCAGCCGCAAATCAATGTATCTTTTGTTCCGTGGAAAATAGTCAGACCACTACCGGGGCCCATCAGTTGTTTTCCTTCCGGGAAACCTTTCGGACGTTCCGGCATCATACCGCCGTCATACCAGTGTACCTCAACTTCCGGCAAGGCAACTTTCGGCATATTGTCGCGGGCGGGGAAAATCATCTTCACGTGTTGGGCCTGAGGAGCGCAGGCACTCAGTAATAAAGTAGAAGAACCTTCCACCTTGGTAGGATAACCCAGCTTCAGAGCTCTGAACGGCTGGTGCAGAATATGACAGGCCATATCACCCAGTGCACCTGTACCGTAATCCCACCATCCGCGCCAGTTCCAGGGATGATAAACGTTGTTGTACGGGTTCAGTTTGGCAGGTCCGGTGAAAAGATCCCAGTTCAATGTGTTGGGGATGCGGTCCGCCTTTTCGGGTGCATTCAGTCCTTGCGGCCAGATAGGACGGTCGGTGGCGCATTCCACTTTGGTTACTTCGCCGATTTCTCCATTCCATATCCATTCGCAAACCAGGTCGGTACCTTCGCCCGATGCTCCCTGATTACCCATTTGAGTAACTACTCCGGTAGAGGCGGCCAGCTTGGTCAGCAAACGGGATTCGTAAACGGAGTGAGTCAACGGTTTCTGGCAGTATACGTGCTTGCCCATTGTCATGGCGTCTGCCGTGATGATGGCATGAGTATGGTCGGCGGTAGCAATGATTACGCCGTCAATGGATTTGCCCATTTCATCGTACATCTTGCGATAATCCCAGTATTTCTTCGCATTCGGGAATTCATCGAATACGCCTTTGGCATATTTCCAGTCTACGTCACAAAGGGCTACGATGTTTTCGGTGCCCTTCACGTTGTTGATGTTGGCATGGCCCATACCGCCGATACCTACGGCTGCAAGGTTCAGTTTGTCGGTTGGGGAAACGTGCCCGTGGCTCATACCTAAAATAGAGCTGGGAGCAATGGTGATTCCTGCTAAAGCAGCGGCTCCCGTTTTAAGAAATTTTCTTCTTGAAAAGTCTGACATGGTTTTATTATTTTAAGGAGTTAGTTATTTGTGGTGGATTACTATGCAGCAACCCATATCCATTTTTCATGTTTTTTCTGCGTTCGCGTATTTGTTCAAGAGTCTGCAAATTACCGATAGCCGGCAAGTCATTCATACGAGCATCCTGCAGGAATTTCCACGCATACTCGGATGCAATAGTCGAGTCATACATTAAAGGCAAACGAGGGTTTCGCTTACCGGTCAATATGGAATCGGCGAACAAATCGCACAGCACATCAATATTCTTACCACCAAAAGGTTTTTCCACACGAAGTGTCTGATGTACTCCGTGTAAATCGACAACAGCTGTTTTGAAATCATGCGTCATACGCACGATACCTTCCGTACCTATAATATCTACATAAGAATTGTGCGTCTGATCTTTCGATAATTGTCCATAGACAAAACCCTGGGTTATATCAAAGACTACGCCATTTTGAAAAGTTCCGTGACATTGTACCCACCAGGGATCTTTATAATTCCACATGTTCACGCCTTGTGCATTCCATGTTCTATATTCACTTTCGGCATACCAGCGAACGATGTCAACATAATGCATTCCACAATCATGGAAAGCGGGGCCTTCATATTCATGTCCTTCACCCGGTGCCAGTCCCGGAGTCATGTGGCAAATACGGATAATGGCTAACTCACCTATTTCTCCCTTCTGGATATATTCCTTCATCAGATTATGATACCAGGAATTTCGCAGATATAAGTTTACCGTAGAAAGTACATTGGAGTTTTCTATCATATCCACCACCTTCCACTCCTTTTCCATCGTATCTGCAACAGGTTTTTCCGCGATGATATGTTTTCCGTACCGAATAGCCTTTTCTATTTGTTCGAGCCTTGAGTCTGCCAATGTGAAGAGCCCGACAACCTGTACACTCTCGTCTTCAAAGATTTTTTGATCATTCTCTACTACAAGAGATTCAGGAGATATTTTTTTAGCAAGTTCGCGCGTGGTAGGATCTGTATCGCAAATATAGGCAATCTCCCATCGCCCGCTTTTCCGCATCGCCTCCCAATAGAATCTTCCCATTCTACCGAAACCGATTATTCCTACTTTTATTTTTGTGTCAAGTGAAAATTGTGCATCCATAAAAAATTGCGAATTTAAGTACAAACAACATAAAAGGTATCAATTTTCATCTGTAGGCAGATTGTTCGAAAACTGATATCGCAAAACTAGCCAAATAAATAACGCTTTATTTAGTCTACACAACTTTATGTAGATTATAAAATCATATTACATATTATAAATCAACACTTTAGATATACACAAGGATATAAAAAATGTAGATTGTTTGGAAAGTATTTTATTTATCGAATGGCACAAATTCGTTTATATTGGTCAGATTTTCATAATTTCATTTTCAAATTCATCCCGATCTACTGCAGCCTTGTTACGCATTTTAGTACGATAATTATAAACAGTACTTGTAGAGCAACGAAGGAAATTGGCAATCTTTCCGCTATCCGTAATGCCCAAACGTAACAGCGCATAGATACGAAGTTCCCTATTCAACAAAGCGTCCTGTTTAAGAATGATCTTCTCGTCATCTTTCAGTAAAGCATTGAAATCTGAAACAAAAGTCGGATATAAATTCAGAAAGACTCTATCGAAGCGAGTATACAGAGCATCAAGTTCATCATCAATCAATGCGGAAGATTTCAGCTTTTTAATCAGTTCCTCATAGCACTTATTAATGGCTATTTTATACAGCATATTCTGATACTTCTCCATTTTATGAATATAGCTGAAGCACACGTCGAAAAACTGAGCGATATAATGCTCCTTTATATTATTAATCTCGCACAGTTCATCATTCTTATCATTCAACTCACTATTCATGCTGTTCAGTTTGTCGTTCAGTCTCAAAAGTTCCTCGTTACTTTGTGCCAGCGCCCGTTTCATCCGCAACGTTTTTTTCATCTGAATATAAATAAATACGACCAACACGATTAAAAGAAAAAGAGAAACGCTGGTTGAGATAAGAAAAGTAATCAGATTCGATTTAGACCTAGCTTCTTCCGTCTGATAAGCCGTATTAATAATAGAATAGAATTTATAGATTTCCATTGCCCGGAAATGAATGCCGGAGGAAACGACATCATCAATAGCCGACTGAGTAAATTTGAAAGCATCCGCTAAATTATTTTCCTCATATTGTATCAGTGCAAGTGCCTGCAGGGAGGCTGTTTCGCGTGTGGCATTCTGAATATCAGCAATGGCGGACATCATAAGATATTTCTTCGCATCATCCTCTCTTTTCAAATAGCGGCTCAGCATGGCATACGAATGAGTAATCATCGCATAGTTAGGAGTGCCTACCTCCTCAGCATTCAGCAACTCATCCAAAATCTTGATCGCCTTTGTTGAATCGTGTCCTGCATAAGAATAAGCCCGTGACAATTTATAGTCAAAGGAAGTATGATCCATAAGAGCATACAGTGAATCCTGATAGGCTTCCCGTTTTTTTCCGTACTGATTATTGGTAGCAGAAATCGAATAATACTCCCAAAAACGGGCATATGTATCATAATAAGTAGCTAATAATGAACGAGGAAATTCTGATGGCTTCATTTTTTCGAGAAGTAATTCTGCATCTCTATATCTGCCGCACATGGAATATACAAGGCTGAGTTGCAAAGAAGACTGGTATTTCAAATAGTTTCTATTTAACTGACGAGCGATTTCAAGGTTCCGGTCGACATAATGGATGGCAGAGTCTATATTAAATTTCTTATACTCATTGTATAATTGGAGATTCACCTTATATTCCCGATCGGGAGTCAACCCAGAGTCCTTCAGTAAACATTTAATCCGAGCGATTCGCTGCTCTTTCTTCTGGACGAAGAGCGGCTTCGCATCTATCATTTTATGCAGAGAGTCAGCCAGTATTTTCAATTCGTTATTTGCATAAAGAGCATTGCCAATTCCCAGAGCAACCAGGAACAGCAAAACGATTCTCTTCAGATAACAACGGTTGAATTTCATATTATTAGCAAAGATGATAAAAAAAAGCGATTTATCCATCAGAACAAATCGCTTTTTTAATATATGAAGTAAATTTGCTCTTATTCAGCAACTACTTCGAAAGGAATTTCTACAGAAACTTCCTTGTGAAGTTTAACGATAGCTTTGTAGTTACCAACTTCTTTCACAGCGTCTTTTACAACGATGATCTTTCTGTCAATTTCGTGACCCA
>OGMX01000964.1_pt1 | contig 15113 bp, 19 predicted proteins | sample 1573351 | NCBI WGS metagenome assembly OGMX01 (sample SAMEA2581926, study PRJEB24529) | metagenome | biome: Human gut stool | place: China | collected 2011 | reverse complement strand
AACCGCCGAAACTCTATGACCTTACCACCTTGCAGCGTGAGGCAAACCGCCTGTTCGGATACACGGCGAAACAGACCCTTGACTACGCCCAGAGCCTCTACGAAAAGAAGCTGCTGACCTATCCCCGCACGGACAGCCGGTATCTGACCTCCGACATGGCAGAAACGGCTTCCTGCGTGATCCACCTGGCGGCAAAGCTGCCGCCCTTTGATGGCTGCGGCAACTTCTTTCCGCTGGTGGAGGCCATGATTTCCGACAAGGACGTATCCGACCATCACGCCATTATTCCCACGATGGAGATTGAAAAAGCGGATATCAAGGCTCTGCCCCTGGGCGAGCGCAATTTGTTCCTACTGGTCTGCTGCAAGCTGCTGTGTGCGTTGGCAGAGCCGTATGTGTAAGCGCATCCTCTCCGAAGGCTGGCGGGAGATCGACCGCATTTTCCGTACCTCCCTAAAAGAAAAGCCTGCGGACGGGGACGGCGGCACGCTCCCAGACTTCACCGAAGGACAGACTTTTGACGGTGCGAAGGTTTCTGTTACCGAGCATTTCACCCAGCCGCCGAAGCCCTATACCGAAGATACCCTCCTGTCCGCTATGGAGAACGCAGGCAAGGATGGTATTCCCGATGAGGCGGAGCGGAAAGGTCTTGGCACGCCTGCGACCAGGGCGGCAATCATCGAAAAGCTGGTGGCAGCCGGATTTGTGGAGCGAAAGGGCAAGAGCCTGATCCCCACAAAAGCCGGTATCAACCTTGTCACTGTTCTGCCGGAGCCGCTGACCTCTCCCATGCTGACGGCGGAATGGGAACAGAAATTGACGGAGATCGCAAAGGGCAATGCTGACCCGGATACCTTCATGGACGGTATCCGCACGATAATCCAGGAGATCGTGTCCACCTATTCCTGCATTTCCGAGGATGGCAAAAAGCTGTTTGCCCCGGAGAAGGAAGTGATCGGTACCTGCCCCCGCTGCGGCCAGCCGGTTTATGAGGGCAAGAAGAACTTTGCGGGTCTGCAACCGCCCGCCGGTTTCGTCCTCTGGAAAAATGACCGCTTCTGGACGAGCCGCAAGAAGGAGCTGACAAAGAAGATGGCAACGGACCTTCTGAAAAAGGGACGTACCAATGTAAAAGGAATGTGGTCTGAAAAGAAACAGGCTGCTTATGACGCTGCGGTGATCCTGGATGACACGGGCGGGAAATACATCAACTTCAAACTGGAATTTCCGAAAAGAAAGGAAGGTGTCAATGGCAGAAAATAAGACTTTGGAACATTTACCCGAAGTGAGGGCGGCGGTGGCTGCCCTCTCCCCGGAGGACCGGGAGGTGCTGGCGGCGGTGCAGACCTCGCCCTTCAAGTTGACAACACCAGAGCAGTTTAAGGAGTTTGCGGACAACATCGACTATTTCGTATTTGAGCCCAATATCCACGATCTGAATGATCTGGGGTGGCGGTATCTGGCACAGCACATGGATATGCTGCTGCCCCCGGAACTTCTGAAAGCGATCGACCCTGTTCCGTTTGGCGAGTACGCCATGCAGGAGGAACAGGGTCATTTTACGGAACACGGATACATTTCTCTCTCCGGCGACGAGTGGGTGCATGAACGCCCTGCGGAGCCGGAGAAAAAGCCCTCCATCCGGGAACGGCTGGAACAGGGCAAGAAGAAATGTGCGGAGAAAAACAAGGTGCAGCCCCATAAGGAAAAGTCTGCGCCGGAACTGTAAGGAGGTGCTGATATGCCATATTACGATCACGACAAGGAGTATCCCTTTGCCGCCTTTATCACCAATCTTGGAAAGTACAATGAGGGCGAGCTTGTGGGCGAGTGGGTGAAGTTTCCCACCACCGCCGAGGAATTGAAGGAAGTATTTAAGCGGATCGGGATCGGCCAGAAGGATGACTTCGGCCAGCCCTATGAGGAATGGTTCATCACGGACTATGACTGCTATGTGGACGGTCTTTACAGTAAGCTGGGTGAATATGAAAATCTGGACGAGCTGAATTATCTGGCATCGAAGCTGGATGAAATGAGCGAAAGCGAATACGCACAGTTTCAGGCCGGTATGGAAATGGGCGACCATTGCGGCAGCCTGCAGGAGATCATCAACCTCACCGAGAATCTAGATTGCTATGAGGTTTACCCCAATATCGAGGATTATGACGATCTGGGGCGCTATTACATCAAAGAACTGGATGCCATGCAGGTGCCGGAGCATCTGAAGAACTACATCGACTATGAAGCCTACGGTCGGGATATCGCTATGGATGAAAACGGCACCTTCACCGATCAGGGGTATGTCTGGGATACCGGAAGCAGCTTCCATGAGTTTTATGACGGCGAACGCGGCAGCATCCCCGACGAATACCGGGTGATGACTTTCCAGGATGATCTTCCCGAAGAAGAAAAATCCGAGTGGGCTATGGATATCGCCTTTGACATGGACGAGTTTTTCCGTCAGAACGATCCGCAGTATGCGGCGGAGCACCCGGAGGCACACGCCGCAAAGGAAGAACTTTACGAAAGCCTGATGGCAGGGCGCATTTCTGCTTTGGATGAAAAGCTGGCGGCACTAGGGCAGACGCAGGAGGACTATCTTCCCTCGGAGATTGAAAAGTTCAAGGACGCCACGGGCTATGAGGAATTTCTTGATTTTGACCCGGCGGAGGTCAAGGCAGCTTTGGAGGACCCGGAGAAGTCCCATGCGGATGAAATGCTGTCCGCTGCGGAGAGGGCTGCCTCGGAAAAGATGACTGTGCTTGTAGTGGAGCCTATGAAGGAACCCTATGTGAAGGAGATCAACTCCGACCTTCATTCCCTGCAGGCAGAGGTTGGCGGTGATATTGGGGCAATCTATCCCTATTCTGACCCGGTGGCACTGGTTTGTAATGATGAAGGAAAGCTCATAGGGCTTGAACTGAACCGTGGACTGCGGGATGAAAATGGAGAAATTTATGATATCGTAGCAGGAACTTTCCTGGTGGTTGGACTTGGTGAGGAAGATTTTTCCTCCCTGTCCCCGGAACTGATCCAGAAATACACGGAACAGTTCAAAACGCCGGAACGATTTATGCAGATCAATGGCAATATCGTTGTTCTCCCTGTCCCGGCAGAGAAACAAGACCTCGCTTTTCTGCCAGACCGTTTTGAGACCGGCGAGCGTGTGCAGACACCGAGGGGCAGCTTTCAGGTGACGGCTATGAGCCGGGAGCAGATGGAGGCGGCCGGTTACGGCGTCCACCATATTTCCGATGATGGAAAGTATCTTATCATGGGAAACGGCACACGGGCCTTTGCCGTGGCAGCGGAGCAGCCGGAAAAGGATAATCCCCTCCGCACGGTCGAAATGACGTTGGAGGATGACTACGGCATGATCGACGGCGTTATCAACAACGGCAGACGCGGCGAGGAATTGGAAAAGGTCCAGGAGTACGCAGAACGGATAACGCCGGAGAAGCTTTCCATCCGTGAGCGGTTGGAGGACGCAAAACGGGAGTGTGCCGAGCACAAACCCCCGGAGGGAAAGAAGCCCGGTCGTGATGTGCCGGAGCATGACTGCCTATGAGCCGAAGCAAGAAGTGGCGGCTGGAATGGGCGTTCTTCCTGGGCGAGAACGGCAGGCGGCAGTATAACCATATCTGCAAAAAATGTGTTCACGGTTGCAAGCAGAGTTTCCGGGTATGTCTGGTCGCTTGTCCGCATTACAGTTCCAAACGGTCTAAAATCTGTGAGGATAAGGGGGCGAAAAACGCAGAATAATTCCCTGTATCCGTATTTTCAAAGGGAGCCTTTATGATTTCTCATGTGTCGGTCTGCTTACTGGCACATGTAGAAAAAGGCTTGATTTCAAACACTTTCTGACACATAAAAAGGGAGTACAGCTTTTCGGTTCGTCCGATCGGCTGTACTCCCGCTTTTTTATTTGTTTTCGTCATTATCAGGCTTTTCCGTTTCCGCTACACTTTCTATCATGTCAACGACTACGGCATTAAGCTGTGCGGCGTTCTGCGATGTGATGACCGGACGCCCGGTATCCTTTTCGATATCCTGTCGAACCTGACCGGCATAGCTGCCGCCGCGGTGGGCGATCTTCTGACTTTCAGAAAAACCTTCCGGCTGGTGCGCCTTTGACAACTCTGTGGTTGTCGCCTCTGCCAACATATTCAGCACAATTTCCATCGTACTCATATTGTCACGGAGATTTTCTTTTTTCAGACCTTTCAGCTTCTTATATTGCCGAGTAGTCATGCCGGACCATGCTTTCGTGATCTCATCGGTGAGAATGGCATATTCTTTGCCTTGCTGTACGCCGCGCTCCTGCCATTCTGCGGTAAGCTCATTACGGACACGGATAGAAAGAAGCCGCTGATGAATCCAGTCTGTATCATACCCCTTTTTCTGGTAGGTCTCTAATGCGCGGTCGATTGCCTGTTCCGGGTCAATCGTTTCTTCAATGCGTTCACGGCCGACCTGAGCAAGCCAGAGTTTGAACGGTTCGGCTTTTGGTGATGGGATAGACTGAATAATGCGTAAAAGCTGTTCGGCCGTTGCCGCCAGCACTTTACGCTTTTTGCCTGTTGCGCCCATCATTGCTACCTGGGGACAATTTGTCCCCAGGTAGCTTGCAAGCTGTTCATCACGCTTGCGCATTTTTTTGAGATAGTCTGTTGGATTGGAGCTATCTGTCAGGACGGCGATAACATCCACAACAGAGAAATACCATTCTTCCTGTTCTTCGTCCCATGCGGTGCGTATTTTTCTATCTTCAAAAAGCTGGATGGAATTGCTTTCGTCCATGCGCTTCAACCTCCTTAGAGTATGTATTTTTATTTTACCATGAAAGGGGTTCTATTTCTATAAGAGAAGCAAATTTCGCCGTAGTAGGCGTTGTGGGAATGTGCGTAAACTGCCAGAATTGCGAGGCTGTGGGAAAGTTGTTTGCAGACCTGTGGAAAAGGCTTGCCTTTTTCCATCAGGTTGTGAATGGCTTTTCCATCGGCACGAGCGGCAGTTTTCCATATTTCCAAGAAAGTCATCCAACGATCAGCCGGTACACCGTCAGCGGCACATACCACACTGCCACAATCAGCCGCCATGCCAGAACGAAACCGCCAATCACGCCGCCGATAATGAAGTTCAATGCAAACAGGGCAATCCCTCCACCCAGGGAGCCACCACCCGGTACGATCCAGAGGCACATCCGATGGAGGCCAAACGGCAGTCCGCAGAGTATCCAGAGCCATACATAGTCAAGCTCTCCGTTCTTCATGCAGGCGGATTTGAAGATACAATACAGGATCAGTGCCACGGTCACGGGCAGTACACTTTTGAAGAAAAATACCTTGATTACTTCGCTTCTTGTCATCAGGAAAACCTCCTTCCGCAGTTCCATTATACAAGATGCCGGACACCGCGCCCAGCACCTTTCGGAGAAAATTATTCCAGCTCATGCCGCCGCTGTTGTTCCTGTTCCTTTGGAACGGCCAGCAACGCATCCACATTCTGCTTTACGGTCTCATATTCCTGCACCGCGCTCCTGGCGGCCTTATACTCCGCAAGGAGCCGTTCCCTTTCTGCGGCAAGGTTGGCGAGTTCCGTTTTCATGCTTTCTGTTGTCGGCAGCGGCACAGTCCCCAGCCGCTTCAATTCTCTGGCGGCCGCTTCAAAAAGGATGATCTCGCTCTCATGCCCCCGCAGGAACTTTTCTTTATTATTCGATTTGCGGTATCGGTCATAGATCGGCTTTAGCTGACGGTAAGTTTCAGCGTGCTTCATCACAAGGGTACGTTCGGCACTTCTGCTTTCTATTCGCTTGATTTCTGTATGAGCGGTATCCCTGCGTGCGGATACTGCGGTCAGTTTGCTTTCCAGTTCTCCATAACTGCTTATCCCGTGTTCGGTCAGGAAATTCATGGTCTTGGCGGCCTGTTTCAGATTGTTCAGTTTCGCCCAATGGGTGAAGCCTGCACTCTGCTGCGCCTTGATGTTGTTCTGAATATCAATGAGCAAGCTGATCTTTCCGTCCTGCTGTTTCGGCTGGCGGGAAGGTCTGGCGCGTCCGGCGATCCGGGTAGCAAGGGCTTCTTCGGTGTAGTCCGCACCCAGGGTTTTCAGACGGGTGAATCGTTCCTGATCCGGCGCTCTGGCGGAGATATATTTGCCCCGCTTGATCTCATAGCCTTCTCTCCGCAGGCGACGAAGCAGTTCTTCTAAATCGGAACAGGCTGGCAGGAGCCGGTCAATGGCCGCTTTCAGCTTTGGACAGACCGTGTTCTTTGCAAAGCCGGTCCGAAGTGCGGCGGATATAGTGATAACTCCGCTTGTTGGAATGATAGTGCTTGTGATCCGCAAAGCTGACCGCATTGAAAATCAGGTGGTTATGAACATGATCTTTGTCTATATGGGTGGTAAGTACAAATTCATACTTGCCGCCCAGGATTTCTTTTGCAAGCTCCATGCCGATCTCATGGGCCTGTTCCGGCGTGACCTCCCCAGGCTGAAAGGCTTGGATGAGGTGACGGCCCAGGTTCGTTCCCTTGTCGATGGCATGGCGGCGGGTCCAGGCAAATTCGATATCCGCAGTTTCGGCGGCGCAGCCATAGGAAGAAACAAGCAGTTTTCCGTCCGTCTTTTCCGGGTTGCAGATATAGTCAATGGCCGCTTTCAGCGTTGACTTGATAGGATGTGTCTTTGTAACTGCCATATCTCGTCCAGCCTTTCCCGTATCTCGTCCATGTCAGCCTGATACGCAGGGCCTCCGGCGTTGATCCGCTTGGCGATCTGGTTGATATTCCGGCCAATGGCAGAAAGCTCTTTGGTGAAGGCCTTGATATCTGCGGTGTCCGTATAGATGATATACCCGTCAATCGCCATCTTGCGGAGATATGCGCCATATCTGCGTGTGGGTAGCTGGCTCATTTTCTCATCTATGAGCCGTTTTTCGTCCTCCGTGACATAGAATTTCATTTGGATATTCCGCTTTCGGTTCGCCATGCGCCGCCTCCGTTCTTCATAAGGGTTTGGGATTATCCCAACAAGCAATTTTGAATTTTCGGGCAAGGGACCTGAAAATCTCAAAATTAGCAAGCGGGTACTCGCTTGCTGTGCTTGCTACCGTAACCCTTCCCTCGTTTTCCCTCTATCAATACTACAATTTGAAACGGAGATTTTGGCTGCATTGTACCGAGATATGAGCACAAATATATGATAGATATATCATGCCTTGTATTCTTCGAGCAAATGAAATATAATAAGAAATGTTGTCGGAGGTGCAAATATGGACTATATGACACTCAAAGAGGCAAGCGAGAAATGGGGCGTTTCGTCCCGTCAAGTCAACTATTACTGCGTCGAGGGCCGTATTCCCGGCGCTGTGAAAATGGCCGGTGTTTGGTTGATCCCCAAGGAAACAGACAAACCCGCCGATAGACGATATAAAAAGCAGGTGAAAAACGAAAATGAAAATTCTGTTGGTTGAGGATGATTTGGAAATCAGCAAGTTATTAGCTGAATTTTTGCAGGAAAATGGATATGAAGTTTTTTGCCAATATGACGGGCTTCATGTATTGGATTGCCTGCGGGAAAATAATATCGACTTGATTTTGCTTGATATTATGCTTCCATATCGAAATGGTGATACCGTACTTACAGCGGTAAGAGAATGTTCTACGGTTCCAATCATCATTATTTCCGCCAAAGGAACAACGCAAAACAAAATAGATTTACTGCGTCTCGGTGCAGATGATTATATTACAAAACCGTTTGATATGGAGGAAGTTCTGGCCAGAATTGAAAGTAATCTCCGTCGAGTGCAGTTTCAAAAAGATACTCCTACCTATTTACGTCATGGCGATTTGATTTTGGATTTGAACGATAATACCGCCTTTTTGCAAGGCAGCGAATTGACTTTGACGGCAAAAGAATTTGCAATTTTAGAGTTGCTGATGAAATACCCGGATAAAATATTCTCAAAAGCAAATTTATTTCAAAGTGTTTGGAACACCGAGTATATCAGTGAGGATAACACATTAAATGTTCATATAAGTAATCTCCGTAACAAATTAAAAGCCGTTTGCCCGGACAAGGACTTTATTGATACTGTTTGGGGTATTGGATACCGTTTACACAAAGCCAGAGATTAGACCTCTGGCTTTAGACATTTTTTAAAGATTTCTGTTTGGATTTAAGAAATTCTTTATGATTGCCTCTTACAATCAATCATAAAGGAGGTTGATAACATGAGTTCCATCATTTTACAGGCACATAGTCTGACAAAAAAATACCGGCATACTGTTGCCTTAGATCATATTGACTTGCAAATTGAGAAAGGGAAAATCTACGGTTTTATCGGTCAGAACGGAGCAGGTAAAACTACTTTTCTGCGATTGGTTACAGGGCTGGCTTTCCTGACCAGCGGTACTTTAGACTTATGGGGAAAGAGTTCGGCAAAAGATTTGCAGGAACAGAGAAAGCGGATTGGCTGCATGATTGAAACACCTGCACTCTTTCCGGCCATGACAGCTTATCAAAATATGGAGATACAACGCATCCAACGCGGCATCCCCGATAAAGCAGTGATTGAAAAGACTTTGAATATGGTTGGCTTAAAGGACACTGGCAAAAAGAGTGTTCGTAATTTTTCTTTGGGTATGAGGCAACGGCTGGGAATTGCAATCGCTCTCTTGAACACGCCAGAATTTTTAATTCTCGATGAACCGATCAACGGACTTGACCCTGCCGGGATTGTCGAAGTCAGAAATTTGCTGAAATCCTTGAACAAGGAATATGGTATGACAATTTTGGTGTCCAGCCATATTTTGGAAGAATTATACCAAACTGCAACAGAATTTATTTTAATTGACAAAGGAAAAATCATTGAAGAAATCTCCGATCAAGAATTGAATGAACGGTGTAAACGGCATATTGCAATCAAGGCTACCGACCCGCAAAAGGCGCTGCTTGTATTGGAAGAAAAACTTCATACAGAAAATTTCAAGTTGATGCCGGATGGGACAATTCGCCTGTACGATTATCTTGATGATTTGGAAAAAGTCGCGGCTGTTTTGTCGGATGCGCATATCCTCGTTACAGGGCTTTCTGTATCCGGCGATACATTGGAAGATTACTTTTTAAGTAAGATAGGAGGTTCAGAAAATGCTAAATCTCCTAAATACTGAGTTTTATAAACTGTTTCATAGCCGGTACTTTTGGGGGATTGTGGCGTTTAATCTTTTTTTGAGCAGTGTGCTGCTGTTAGACAGTATTGGAGAAACATCCAGTCTATTCTTTGCATCACTATATAATGTGCCTATTCTCTTTTTTCTGGCAATCGTCTTTTCTGCGTTGTTTGTTGGAAATGACTTTGGACAAAGAACGCTGCAATCATATATCATTGCAGGCCATAACCGAGGACAGATATTACTTGCAAAACTGGTCGCCTATCAAATAGCCTGCATGACGATTTTAGCTTTACCATTACTGGTACATGGATTGATTGGAGGGATTTGCTTCAAAGAAAGTTTCGTGAGTGTTAGCGGCAATCTCTATACCGTTTTGGCAGTTTTGGTTTCTTTATTTGAAATGTGCCTGTTACCGTTTTTCTTTGCTTTTCTGTTTCGTGATATAGGAAAAACTTTAGCTGTCCCGATGGTTCTCTTTTTCCTGATGATATTCTTGATGAATGGAGATCAGGCACTCTTTATTTCGCGAATATTGCCAATGGGACAGCTCCGACTGATTGCATTACAGCAATTTACCCCATCTATGGTGCAATTTGTTTTCACGGATTTTTGGTGGATATTCATTTTATATTTTGGCGCTTATTTGGGATTTAGGCGTTCTGACTTGAAGTGACAGGGAGGTGTCGAAATGAGTAATCTATTAAAAATGGAAAGATACCAATTATCACATAATTTCTTGTATTGGTGTGGCATGGTCGGCATCTTTCTAATTGGCTTTTTTACGGCAGAAACTTATGTCCCGGAAGTTATGGGGACAACCGGCGGGGCTGCTACTTCCCTTGCGGATATTTTCAACGGAATGGTTTATGACTCTACATTTCTTCTCATTCTGATGTCCAGTATTTTAGCTTTGATTTTAGGACAGGAGTTTTCTTACCGGACAGTCGATCTTGAAATAACTGCGGGCCATTCCAGAAAATCAATCTTCTTTTCAAAGGTAATCACATATTTGATTGCCTTTAACGTCATGGCTCTTGTTTATCCCATTGCCGGGTGTATAAGAGAATTTTTCAGATTTGGATTTATTGATGGAGGGAACTTTATTTATCAGGCTGCTAAGGCGGTTCTATACTCTTTACTTTTGAACAGTGCTACTTTTTTCATTGCAATCTGGATTTGCTTTTCACTGCGTAATTCTGCAAAAGCGATTGCTGTTACAGCCGTTACGACGTTTGTACTTAGTCTTTATCTGGGTTTTGGAATGATGTTGAAATTTCCAGTAGCTTTTTTGCCAACTTATCAAATAAGGGAGGCAGTTACCAGCACAGCAATCTTCCAACCATTCCCGATTTTGATTGGAATTGTTTGGGTCGTTGCGCTGTTGATTTTATCATGGTGCAGCTTTCGGAAATGTGAATTAAAGTAGATTTCAATTAGAAAACGGAAAGAGGGAGGTGTCTAAAATAGAGCTACTGCTATTGATTGTATTTTTGCTGTTGCTTATCTTGCTATTCAAATATCTACAAACAAAACGGCAAATCCGCAATCTATCAAAACAGATAGCTGAATTGGTAAATGGCAAATCTGAGAAAATGCTGGACATCTCTTTAATTGACAAAGATTTGGAACAACTGGCAGGAATACTAAACCAGTATAACGATAATCAAAGGCAGTTGATTGCCAGTACGCTACGCCACGAGAACTATCTGAAAGAGTCGATTGCAAATATTTCACATGACCTGCGGACACCATTGACCGTTATACTCGGACATTTACAGCTATTAAGAAAAGAACCTCTGACAGACAGGCAAGCACAGCGAATAGAAACCATTTTTCACAAAGCAGAAAGAATGAAAGAATTGGTACAGACTTTTTATGACCTGTCTATTTTGGATGCCGAGCAGATAACACCCCGGCGAGAAGATTTTAACCTGTCTAATTTGCTGATAAATCTTATTACAGAAAATGCTCCTGCATTGGAAGCAAAAAATATATCCCCTGAAATTGATTTGCCACCCCATTCTGTCTATCTCAATTCTGATTACAGCATGGTGGAAAGGATTTTACAAAATCTTTTGACAAATGCGATACGTTATTCATCCGGCGACATAAAAATGAGCTTAAAGCAGGCAAGGGAAAATAGGGCTATTTTCACGATTGAAAATCCGATTGATAGCAAAACTGAAATAAATCCCGCCCGCCTCTTTGAACGATTTTATACAGGGGATGCATCCAGACACAACAGTGGTACAGGAGTAGGACTTGCGGTTGTAAAGTTACTGACGGATAAACTGGGCGGAAATGTTTCTGCTGAAATTAAATCCAATGTATTGACTGTGACACTCGAAATACAATAATTTTTCATTCATCTGCCGGACGACGGCAAAAGAAAAAAAGCCGTCGTTCGACAGACACTACCCATGCTTATTTATCGCTGCGGCGGCTTTGAATAAATCAAGGCCGCCGTTCTTTATGCCCTCAACAAAGGAGTGTTGCCCATACGCTGACATGGCGGCTTTAGGAGGGAGCCGCCATGAAGCACACTGACCGCCGACAAATTCAGACGATATTTGCACTATCGACAAAAAAGCCCGGCCACCGAACCGGCCTCGTCTGGCAGGCAGCGCGAAAATTGTCAAAATATAACTGAATACCGTATTTTTTGCGCTCGAATGGCTTTTTGCTGTCCGGGCGCTTTTTCATACCTATGGGGCTGGAACATCGGGCCATCATGGCCCGAACCTTGCCCCCGGTGCCGCTCCCCGCCCCGTTTCGCTCTGACCCACTGGCCTGAACGAAACGAAAGGAGCTTATCTATGAGCGGCAAGAAAATTACATATAATCCCCCCGCAACGAAGCCAAAACGGCCTATCGCTGAACGAGTAGTGAGCGAAAGGGGAAGAAAAGAACTGCCTCCCGGCACGAAGGGAGGTGAGAACTTGAAACCTGACCGCCACTACGAGCACAAGCAGCACGCCTTTGACAGCTACTGCAAGAAGGTGCTGAAATACGAGGCGTACAACGGCTATCGTGAGATCAGCCGCCGCCAGAAGTGTGAGGCATTGTTCAGCGAACTGTCGGAGGAGGAATTGGCCCAGCTTGCGGTTTATGACCGCTACTCCTGGGAATACACGGCCTTCCCCGTGGGAGGCGCTGTGATCCTGATTGAGGATGACCGACTGGCCGAGGCGCTGAACGCCCTGCCCCAGAATAACCGGGACATCTTCCTGATGTACTGGTTCCTGGACATGGCAGACCGCGAGATCGCCGAGTACATGAACATGGCCCGCCGGACGGTCAACACCCGCAGGCAGAAAGCCTATCGGCTGCTGAAGGAGCTGATGGGAGGTGAAGCGGATGATTAAATCTGCGTGCACGCGGGCGTCGCTGATCCCTTATCCGGTGATCGCCGCCGCTGTCGGGGGCAACCCCGAAGCGGTGAACCGGGTAGTCCGGCACTATTCCGGCTACATCGCCGCGCTGTCTACGAGGACAAGCTATGACCTTGACGGTTTTCCTCGTCCCCAGGTAGATGAAGATTTGCGCCGGCGGCTGGAAACGAAGCTGATTATCTCCATCCTGGGCTTTGATCTGAACTGACCCAGGGCCGGGCGCTGCGTGTTTTCCCCCTTTCCACGCGGCGTCCCCGTATAGCTCCTTGACAAAGAAAGCCCGTTGGGAGGCCAACGCCGCAGTATAAGGCAAACGGATACATTCCTGTTTGTGCCGAGCCATACGGCCGGTGCGCCATGACCTCGTTTCAAGTCCGCAGGACGGGACCACTGTAACGGGCGAGCGAACAACGCCAGACCGCAAAGCAAGCGTGGCAGCTTGTGGGCGATGACACACGGGCAGGGTTAAAGATACTCGCGCATTGAACGCCCACAAAGCATTGTGCGCCGCACCCATCAGCATGGGCCGGGGTGAAACTCCCGTGGAGCTATGCCAACAGCCGTCCGTAAGCCTACTTTTCTTTTTTGAAAGTTTATGGATAGATCGTAAACTTTTCAATTAGCAGCAGACAAACACGGAGCAGCACGGTAAAATGATGGTGGAAGTTATATTACCCACACATATTCGTGCTGTTCCTTTTCATAACTGAAAGGGGGTTCTCATGTCTCAAACATGGAACGGCACGAAAAAAGAAACCCCTGAAAGAAGGACATATACGGTTGACGATATTGCTCAAATTTTGGGTATCGGAAGAACTTCCGCATATATCCTTGTAAAAGAAGGGCACTTCAAAATCGTGCGAATTGGTAACGCCATACGCATTTCCAAGCGGTCATTTGACGAGTGGCTTGACTCCCTCGACCTGTGATCCAAGAAAGGAAGAACGATATGGCATCTATAATCAAGCGAAAGAAAAACTATTCCGTTGTTTACAACTATGTGGATGAAAACGGAGAAACCAAACAGAAGTGGGAAACCTGGCATACCCACAAAGAGGCCTTGAAGCGCAAGGCGGAAATCGAAAATCAGCAGCACACGGGAACTTTTCTCCCTCCAAGCAATCAGACGATCACCGAGTTCCTTTATGACTTCGTATCTCTTTACGGAGAAAAGAAATGGGGCGTGTCTATGTATGACGGCCAAACGGCACTGATTGCGAACTATATCAATCCGATCATCGGTGATATGGAGGTACAGGCGGTTACTCCTCGTGCGGTTGACGGTTATATCCAAACCTTACAGAAAACCAAGTCGGTGTCTACCAAGACCCGAAAGGCCGTTACCACCTATGTCAGCGACAAGACCATTGAAAAGATCATCAAACTCCTGCGGTGTGCGTTTAAGCAGGCGGTACGATGGGAAATCATTGCAAGAAATCCCTTTGACAATGTGATCCTCCCGAAAACGGAGTATGCGAAACGGGATATCTGGACAGCGGATATGATCCGTCTTGCCCTGGACAAATGCACGGACAGCAAGCTCTATGTAGCAATGAACCTTTCCTTTGCCTGCTCTCTGCGTATGGGTGAAATCCTGGGGTTGACCTGGGAAAACGTCCATATTTCTGATGAAGATATTGCGGCGGATAACGCCTATGTCTACATCGACAAGGAGCTGACGAGGGCTTCCAAACGGGCGATTGAAACGCTGGGTGAGAAGGATATCTATTACATCTTCACTCCGCTCATGCCGAACACCAGCACAAGAATTATTCTGAAAAAGCCGAAAACCGATTCCAGTATCCGTAAGGTGTGGCTGCCGAAAACGCTGGCTTACATCCTGCGGGAATGGAAGAAGTCCCAGGACGAGCTGAAAGGCTTCCTGGGCGACGAATATCAGGACTTCGATCTGGTGGTGGCACTTCCCAATGGACGGCCCTGCGAGGATCGGATCATCCTCAAAGAGTTTGCAAAGCTCCGTGAGGACGCAGGGTTGCCGAAGGTGGTCTTTCATTCTCTCCGTCATTCCAGTACCACCTACAAGCTAAAACTGAACCACGGCGATCTGAAAGCCACCCAGGGCGATACAGGCCATGCCGAGATCGACATGATAACCAGTATCTATGCTCACATTCTGGACGAGGATAGAAAGGTCAATGCTCAGAAATTCGAGACTGCCTTCTATGCCAAGCCTGATCTTCGCAATGTCCGTCCGCCAGAGGAACCGGCAAAATCGGAGCCTGCGACCCTGGACCTTGAAAGCCTTGTGGAGCAGCTTCAGAAGTCGCCGGAGCTGGCAAGTGCGCTCGCAGCCCTGATAGCGGCGCAAGCCCCGGCAAAGTGATCCGAAAAATCGAATTAGCAAAACGCAGAATTTTCTTAGCAAATTTCTGAAAAGCGTTCGAGTCCAATTAGCAAATATACATCATGCGGCGCATAAAAATCTCCCGGTAACGGAAGTGAAATTACCGGGAGAAGGAGGAACAAAAAAACGCTGCAAACCCCGAAAAAAGGCTTGCAGCGGTGCTTTCTGGCGTCC
>OGMX01000937.1_pt1 | contig 15508 bp, 16 predicted proteins | sample 1573351 | NCBI WGS metagenome assembly OGMX01 (sample SAMEA2581926, study PRJEB24529) | metagenome | biome: Human gut stool | place: China | collected 2011 | reverse complement strand
TCCGTAAACAAATCAGTTCGGGAGGCCCGGTTACGGTTACTGATCCGAAGATCACTCGTTTCTTTATGACTATTCCCGAAGCTTGTCGTTTGGTAATGGAAGCTGCTACAATGAGTACAGGAAACCAAATTTTTGTATTTGACATGGGAAAACCCGTTAGGATTGTAGATTTGGCGGAAAGAATGATTCGTTTGGCAGGGTATGTACCGAATGAAGATATTAAAATTGAGTTTACAGGCTTACGTCCCGGAGAAAAACTATATGAAGAAGTTCTAAGTAATGAAGAAAATACGATTCCGACCGACCATTATAAAATACGTATTGCCAAAGTTCGGGAGTATAGTCGGAATGCGATACTTCCTGCTTATGATGAACTTGAAAACTTATCATTGTTGGTAAAGATAGATGATACGGTAAAACTGATGAAACAGGTTGTACCGGAATTTAAGTCGAATAATTCGGTGTATGATAAGTTTGATAAGTAATCTTCACTGTAGGTCTTGTCTTAAATTATTAGGCGCTTCTGTCAATGAATATAGCTGAATAACTTAATTATTAATCAAAAATATAATTCAATATGGGTTACAATACCTTTGTGGGTAGTGTAGTCGTATAGTGAGTGCTTACCTTCCTCGAAAATATTATAAGATTGCAAATGAATAAAAATAGGAGAATAGCAAAGAATACAATGTTGCTATATATACGGATGATGATTGTTATGTTCATTAATTTGTATACAGTACGATTGGTTCTTAAAGCACTTGGAATTGAAGATTATGGCATTTATAATGTAATCGCAGGGTTTGTCACTACACTATCTTGTTTGACAAGTGTTTTGTCAATCTCGACTCAGCGTTTTTATTCAGTAGCGCAAGGGGAGTCAGAGCTTCAAGCTATATTCTCTACGAGCGTAAAAAACAATTTTATTATAGTGCTTATATTGTTACTATTAGCAGAGACCTTAGGTTTGTGGTTTGTAAATAATGAGTTGGTAATTCCTGCATCAAGATTAATTGCAGCTAACTGGGTTTTTCAGGCATCACTCGTATCTTTTGTTGCAGTATTTCTTCAGATACCATTTAGTGCATCTGTTATCTTTCACGAAGATATGGGGATATTTGCCGTAATTAGCCTGCTTGACTGTTTTTTTAAATTTGTTGCAGTCGCAATCTTATTCTTTATCAATGTTGATAACCTGGTTGTGTATTCTGTATTTTTGGCTTTGATTTCATTGGTTGGACTTAGCTTATATATACTGATTAGTAGAAGAAAATACAAAGAATGTAGGTACTCAAAACCAAATAATAAGCAACTTAGAAATCACATGCTTTCATTTTCCGGATGGACATTACTTGCATCGGTAGCTAGTATTTGTATGTATCAAGCAAATACAATTCTTGTTAATATTTTCTTTGGGCCGATAGTAAATGCTTCTCGTGGTATTGCATTACAACTCAATAGTATTCTCAGTGCATTTACAGCGAGTTTCTTATTGGCGGTGCGACCTCCAATGATGAAGTTATATGCAGAAAAGTGCTATAATGAGTTAAATCGTCTTTTTAATATCAGTAATAAATTTATCTATTATTTGATGTTATTAATATGTGTTCCTTTGGCTATAGAGATGGATACTATATTGAATTTGTGGCTTAATCATCGTGATCCTCAGTCTATATATTTTTCAAGATTGATTGTTGTCTATGGTTTTATTTTGGCCTTGAATAATCCGATTTCATTTATTGTTCAAGCTACAGGGAAAGTTAAAATGTATAGTATTTTTGTAGAAGTCTTTACTATTGCATGTATGCCTGCCACATATATACTTTTCAAAATAGGCTACGACGCTTCATCTACATTTTATGTAATGATAGTGTGTGTAACATTGTCTCATCTTTCAAGACTTTACTGTTTTAAGAAACTTTATCCGTCATATGCTTTGAGAGATTATTTTGTATTCTTCTTGGGGCGGGCGGTTATTATTTCTGTATTGGTTGTGTCTGTTTCTGTTTTTATACATAGTCAAATAACATCCCCTATATATAGAATAATAAGTATTGTATTTACGAATATAATTTTAGTATGTTCCCTTGCCTACATTTGGGGATTGACCCCAACAGAGAGGCAGTTTGTAAATAGAGAAATAAATAATATGAAAAAACGATTCTTTTAATATGAGTAATATTTATCTGTTGATCTATATTTCTGCATGGTGCTTTCTAACATATTCAAAATGGAAGAGGAAAAAGACTATGTCTGCTTCAGTCTTTATTTTAATGTGTTATTCGTTTTTTGCGATAATGTCCTATCTGCTCTATAATGACCCTGAACAAATATATGTGTTTAAAGAACTAAGGTTTTTCCCTTTTCTCTATTTATTTGTAATGTTGTATATTGCGTCAATTCCAATACAAAAATTTGATTCATGTAAAGTTTATAGTATACAGGAGCCTACAATGTGGAAACTGAATCTGTTTGCTAGCCTCTTTATATTCACATCTTTATTGTCATTGCCTGCACTAATAAATAATGTCCAGAAGATACCATTGCTTTTACTTGACTCTTCTGTAGGACTAACATCATATCGAGAATCTATTGAGATTGCACAAGCCAACAAAGCCGGGTCTATATCAAACTTACCAGCGATTATTAATGGATTGTATAGTAAGTTAGGTGCTTTTCTCTTATTTTACTATTTGACTCTTGAAAAAAGAAATAATTGGATTATCGGAGGATTAATCTATGCCCTACTTTCGTGGATGTTATCATTTATGGTCTCTGGGCAAAGAGGAGGCGTTTTTCATACTTCAATATCCTTATTGTCTTCTTATTTTTTGTTAAGAAAATTCCTGTCGGAAAGAACGGACAGAATTATAAAGAGAATAGGTATTATAACCATAGTATTAATAACGCTACCTACTATTGCCTTAACAATAAGTCGATTTGGTGATGAATCTAATAGTACAACTAACACTCAGTCTTCGTTGTATTACTATATGGGCCAATGTAATCTCTATTTCAATAATTATGGATTGAATAACAATGGTATAAGAAATGGTGATAGAACGCTTACTCTTTTTAAAAAAGCTGTGGGTTTTGATGATGTACCTATGAATTTTTGGGAAGGAAGAGAAAAATATCCCAATTTGTATATAGGAGATGAAGTCTTTTCATCATTTGTGGGAGATTTTACTATAGATTTTGGACCAATTTTAGCTTTCTTCTTATTTTTAAGTTTTACACTATTGGCTAATAGACATACAAAACTAAATAATGGAATTATACCATTTCATAGGCTTATTTTAATATTTATAATATTGAATGTATGCGTTGATGGAGCAATGTTTCTTTTTCCATATGCCTATATGGGAAACCTGACTCTCATATTTTATATGCTCGCAATATTTTTCTTCAAATTAGACTATAACCAACAAATCAATAAATATAAGCTTTATGGAAAAGTATGATCATCTTCCGTGGTTTTCAGTTATTATTCCTCAAAAAGATAGAGCAGAGTATCTTGTCCATACCTTGAGAACATGTATGATACAGGATTATCCAAAATTTGAAATTATCGTTTCGGATGATTGTAGCGAAGATAATTCTGTTGAGATCGTGCGTGAATTGGCACAAAGAGATTCTCGAATTCGTTTGTTTGCACATGAACATCATCTTGGAATGAGAGATAATTTTGAATTTGCTCTTAACCAAGTAAAGCCTGGCTATGTGATGGCACTTGGAGGAGACGATGCGCTTTTACCGGGTTGTATTTGGAGAATGTATGAAATTTTAAGAGATACTGGAAAGCAGTTACTTACTTGGGCCGCCCCAATATTCCATTATTCAGAAAATGGTAAGAGTATCTTTGCTGTTAAGCGTAGGCGGAATTTTTCAGTAACAATTATTAAGTCAGAAGACTTTCTTAATAAGATTGCTCGTACGTTCCAATATCAGATTGATGAATGTCCCATGTTTTACATGAAAGGGGTTGCATCTACGGTGTTAGTCAATCGAGTAAAGAGTAGAACTCCTGATCATTCTTTCTACTATTGTCCAACCCCGGATGGCTTTTCCGGTGTTGTTTTAGCAGGAGAAGTTGAAGACTATGTTTTCACAAACGAACCGTTATCTTTATGTGGCGATACTAAGAAATCTCAGGGAAAGAATTATGGTAGAACCGATGTGAAATCAAGATTTGAGTCACAACAGTTCTTTAATGATAATATTCGAAGAACGATGCATAAAGATTTAGCATCTCAGCCTTATTCTCCTTTGACAACGCTGATGACTGCTGATTACCTACTTACTGCAAGAGATTTACCGGGATGGCCTGGCAAGTTTAAGCTTTTTAGTATGGAGGATTTGTTAAGAGCTGCATTTAAACAGATGAGTACATCTCCTTTTGACAATAGCGTACTTGTGCGTGAATTAAAAATATTGAAAGAAATAGCTAAACAGCATGAACTTCTACCATTATTTGAAGCTCTATACAAGAAAACAAAACGCAGATGGAGAGAGAATTCTCCCATCATCGGTTCTGCTATAACAAATTCTATAAGATTTGAAGGTTCTGATTTTGAGATTCATAACATATTTGATGCTGCTATTGCAACAAATTTTATTGCACATACTTATCGAAAAGTATCATTCGGGTATATATGTAAAGCATTATGTAATTCAGTAAAGATATTCATTAATACTAAGAAAACAAAGAAAATATTTAAACTCCCGGAATTAGAGTAAATCATGAGTATATTTAAAGACAAAGTCCTGTTAATTACAGGTGGTACAGGAAGTTTTGGTAACGCAGTACTACGTCGTTTCCTCGATAGCGACATTAAAGAAATTCGTATTTTCTCACGTGACGAAAAGAAACAAGACGATATGCGTCATGCTATCCAAAATTCTAAGGTTAAGTTCTATATTGGTAATGTACGTAACAAAGAGTCTGTTGATCTCGCAATGCATGGTGTTGACTACGTTTTTAGTGCTGCTGCGCTGAAACAGGTCCCATCGTGTGAATTTTTTCCTATGGAGGCTGTGCGTACTAATGTGGAGGGTACAAACAATGTGTTGTTATCAGCTATTCAGCATGGTGTGAAGAATGTAGTTGTTCTTTCAACCGATAAGGCAGCTTATCCTATCAATGCAATGGGTATTTCGAAGGCAATGATGGAAAAGGTAGCTATGGCACAGGGACGTGAGCTTGGAGAGAATGCGAATACTACCATTTGTTGTACTCGCTATGGTAATGTAATGGCTTCTCGTGGTTCTGTTATTCCTTTGTGGGTCGAGCAAATGGAGGAAGGAAAACCTATTACTATTACTGATCCCAATATGACTCGCTTTATGATGACTTTAGATGATGCTGTAGATTTGGTAATTTATGCTTTTACTCATGGTAAGAATGGAGATTTATTTGTACAGAAAGCACCAGCAGCTACTCTTGATGTTTTAGCTCAGGCACTAAAGTCAACTTATGCACAAATTGATCCAAAGTACAATGAAATAGAAGTTAAGGTCATTGGTACTCGGCATGGTGAAAAACTTTATGAGACTCTCGTAACTCGTGAAGAAATGGCTAAGGCTATTGATATGGGGAATTATTATCGTATTCCTTGTGACAATCGCGATCTCAATTATGATAAATATTTCACTGATGGCAATGAGAAACTCTCAAAGATTGACGATTATCACAGTCACAACACTGAACGCCTTGATGTAGAGGGTATGAAGGAGCTCTTGTTAAAACTTCGTTTTATTCGTGAGGATTTAGGACTCCAGCCTCGTTCGAGGGCCAAAGAAATTCGTAGCGAATAATTATAATTGCCTCCCCCGATTTGGTAGGAGGTAGTTATCACGTTTTAATAAAGAAAGTAGATTTAAGAAATATGAAAATCTTAGTACTTGGCGCATTTGGTATGGCCGGTCATACCGTTGCGTTATATTTTAAAGAACAAGGGTATGAGGTTCATGCTTTTGCTCGCAGACCTTTTCCTTATTGCATGTGGATTCAGGGGGATGCTTTTGATATTGAGAATTTAAAAACAATAGTGACTACAGGTAGATATGATGTGGTAATTAACTGCATTGGTTTACTCAATCAGTTTGCAGAGTCAGCTCCGGAAAAGGCTATCTATATAAACAGTTATCTGCCTCATTTGATTGTGTCCTGGCTAAAAGATACATCTACTCGTTTTATTCAGATGAGTACTGATTGTGTGTTTGCTGGTAATACAGGTCCTTACGATGAAGAATCATTTCCTGATGGAAAGTCGTATTATGACCGAACGAAGGCTTTGGGAGAAGTGAATGATGATAAGAATCTTACTTTTCGTAACTCCATCATCGGACCGGATATTAATGAAAATGGTATAGGTCTATTTCATTGGTTCATGCAACAAAATGGTTCTATCAATGGATTTACTAAGGCTATTTGGACAGGCGTGACTACCCTGACTCTTGCAAAGGCTATGGAGTGTGCTATACGGACTGATTTGAGCGGTTTATACAACCTTGTAAATAATGATAGCATTAACAAATATGATCTTCTTTGTCTTTTTAATCAATATTTCCGTAACAATGAATTGACTATCAAACAGTCTGATAAGCTTGTACTTGATAAAACACTGCTTTGCAAACGAACAGATTTTGATTTTGTAGTACCCTCTTACGAGCAAATGATTATTGAAATGAAAGAGTGGGTTAATAATCATAAAGAAATATATCCTTTATACTAACGATTATGAGTAAACTAAAACTAATGACTATTCTTGGTACTCGTCCTGAGATTATTAAGATGTCTGCAATTATAAAAAAATGTGATAAATATTTTGAGCATTTGCTAGTCCATACTGGGCAGAACTATGACTACACTCTTAACGAAGTGTTTTTCAGAGATCTTGGTTTGCGTGAACCGGATTATTACTTAGGTGTAGTAGGTGAAAATATCGGGCAGACCATGGGGAATGTTATCTCAAAAAGTTATGAACTCATGGCACAGGTTAAGCCTGACGCTGTGATTGTGCTTGGAGATACCAATAGTTGCTTGTCAGTTATTTCCGCCAAACGTCTTAAAATACCTATATTTCATATGGAGGCAGGTAACCGTTGTAAAGATGAAAACCTTCCGGAGGAGGTAATTCGTCGAATTGTAGATGTAACTAGTGATGTGAACCTCTGCTATAGCGAGCATGCCCGTCGTTATATTCTTGATACTGGTGTGAAACCAGAAAACACCTATGTTGTAGGCTCTCCTATGCGTGAGATACTTGATGACAATATCGAACAGATTAATTCTAGTACTATACTCAAAGAACTGGGACTGGAAGAACATAAATATATTCTATTATCTGCTCATCGCGAGGAAAATATAGATATAGAGTCCAATTTTCTCAGTTTGATGAATGCTGTTAATGCAATGGCGGCAAAGTACAATATCCCTATTTTATACTCATGTCATCCTCGTAGCAAGAAATATATCGAACAGCGTGGCTTTAAATTCGATTCTCGTGTTATACAGCACCAGCCACTAGGTTTCCATGACTATAATCATTTGCAGCAGTACGCTTTCTGTGTAGTTTCTGATAGTGGTACACTACCAGAGGAAGGAAGCTACTTTAAATTTCCTGCTGTTTCTATCCGTACATCTACAGAACGCCCTGAAGCGATGGATAAGGGGGTATTTACAATTGGTTGTATTACTACTGAGCAGGTTTTGCAGGCTGTGGATCTTGCAGTAAAAATGCATAGAAATGACGAGATTGCAATTTCTTGTCCAGCTTACGACGACATTAATGTGAGTATTAAGGTAGTGAAACTCATTCAGAGTTATACTGGTATTATTAACCGAATGGTTTGGAGAAAGGCTTAGGGTAAGAGTGCTTATCATTATAGGAGGAAATCTAAATCTATCAAAATGAATTAGATCTTGTTTGTCATGCCTACAAACAACGAAATAGATATTGAAATACAACATATAGTAAAAATGAACGAAATTAAAATTTGTGTGATTGGCCTTGGATATGTAGGTCTTCCACTGGCTCGTCTGTTTTCTACCAAGTATCAGACTATCGGCTTCGATATGAATCAGAAACGTGTTGATACTCTTATGACAGGTCATGATGCCACTCTTGAAGTGTCAGATGAACTTCTTCAGAATGCCATCAGCAATCATGGCTTCAAGTGTACTACTAACCTTGAAGATATTAAGGAATGTAATTTTTATGTGGTAGCAGTACCTACGCCTGTAGATACAGACAACCATCCTGACCTTAAGCCGTTATGGGGTGCAAGCGAAACTGTCGGTAAGGTAATTAGTAAGGGGGATATCGTAGTATATGAGTCGACGGTCTATCCTGGTGTAACTGAAGAGGAATGTCTCCCTGTTGTTGAGAAGATCAGCGGTTTGAAGTTTAATAAGGATTTTTTTGCAGGCTATTCTCCTGAACGCATTAATCCAGGCGATAAAGAGCATACGGTAGAGAAGATAAAGAAAGTTACTTCCGGTTCAACTCCCGAGATAGCGGACATTGTAGATGGTGTATACAATTCTGTACTTATTAATGGTACTCATAAAGCACCTTCTATTAAAGTTGCAGAGGCCTCAAAAATTATTGAAAACAGCCAGCGTGATGTAAACATTGCATTTATGAATGAACTAGCTAAGATTTTCAATGCAATGGGGATTGACACAGCTGATGTAATAGAAGCGGCATCAAGTAAGTGGAACTTTATTAAGCTAAAGCCCGGTCTTGTAGGCGGGCACTGCATCTCTGTAGATCCTTATTACCTCATACAAAAGGCTCAGGTTTATGGTGTTCTACCTCGTATTATGTCAGCTGCACGCCGTTTGAATGATGGTATGGGTGCATACGTTGCAAATCAGACCATCAAATGTATGAACAAAAAAGGTGTGATGGTGAAGGATTCCAAAATTCTTATCCTTGGCATCACTTTTAAAGAAAATTGTCCAGACCTTCGTAACTCAAAGATAGTGGATATCTATACGACTTTGGAGGAATATACTAACAAAATTAATGTATATGATCCTTGGGTAAATCCGGAGATTGTCAAGCATGAGTATAACATTGATGTTACTAATGAAAGGCCTACGGGAAAGTTTGATGCTGTCATTCTTGGCGTAGCGCACAAACAGTTCCTTGAACTTGACGTTAAGAGTCTTGTTAAGGAAGGTGGCGTAATCTATGATGTAAAAGGTATACTTCCTCGTGATATCATTGACGGACGGCTATAATAAACAATATATAGTAGGCTACCATACAAGTGGAACTATTATTGTATCTGTAGTTTAGGAGTATTGGTAACTTAATAATAAAGCAATGAAAATAGTTCATTTATGTCTTAGCGCATTTTTCATTGATAACTACTCTTATCAAGAGAATATGTTACCCAAGTATCATGTTAAGATGGGCCATAAAGTAACAGTCATCGCATCATTATTCTCTTTTAATAAAGAAGGAAAAGGATGTTTTTTGGATGAACCTTCTGAATATAATGACAAAAATGGATATCATGTTATCAGATTAGCATACAAAAGTCCTGTAAAAATAAACAAGACTCTTCGTCATTATGAAGGAACTGCTGAAGTTTTAGAGAAGGAAAGTCCTGACGTGATTTTTTTACATAATATTTCATTCGCAGATATTTCGATTCTCGAAGATTATTTGAAGAGGTATCCCGGAGTGAAAGTTTATGCTGACAATCATGCCGATTTTGTGAACAGTGCAAAGAACTTCATGTCAAAGTATATTCTTCATCCTATTATATGGAGATATTATGCAAAGAAAATAGAACCATACCTTACCAAGTGTTTTGGAGTGACACCTATGCGTTGTAGATTTCTAAGTGAGATGTATAATAGAGTTTCTTCCTATGGGTGTTGATGATGATGCCATTCCTTTAAATCGTAGTGAGGTACGTTCTGTTATAAGAATGGAACTTGGTATACCTATGACCGACAAGGTCATTTTAACAGGAGGGAAAATTGATATATTGAAGAATATCCATATACTAATTGAGGCACTGAAAAAAAGAAATGATGGTCATTTACACTTAATTATATGTGGGACGTTTACGCCTGAAATGGAGTATCTTAAGAAGAGTATAGAAGCAATGCCTAATATCCATTACTTGGGTTGGTGTAATGCTGAAAAAGTGATGGACTGTATGGTAGCAGCGGATGTAGCATGTTTTCCGGGAACTCATTCCACTCTATGGGAACAATCAGTAGGAGTTGGACTTCCCGCAATATTCAAGCGATGGAAAGAAATGGAACATGTAAATGTTAATGGTAATTGCATTTTTGTGAAGGGGGATGATGTTGATGAATTATCAAATGCTATATGTAAAATGCAAATAGAGCCATCTTATAATGAATACTTGAATAAGGCGTCAGTTGCAGCTAAGAGTTTTTTGTATTCTGAAATTGCTAAAAAAGCTATCAGTCAATAATTATGTTCCCAATAGTACATTATTTAAAAGGTATCTTGAAGAATCTTTTCAATTCTCGTATTTCGATATTTGCTATTGTTTCTGTAAATGTTAAAGTTGACAAGACTGCATATATCTATAGAGGTGTTAAGGCAAAGCATGCCACTATTGGCGCCCATTCTTATGTTGCGGCAAATACAGAAATTGAGAATGCGGTTATAGGTAAGTATTGTTCTATAGCAGACCATTGTCGTATTGGTATGAGTGGGCATTCTTTGAGTTGCCTGTCAACGTCCCCTATCTTTACCCAGAGGGTAAATGCTCTTCAAGAGAAGTGGACTCACAGAGACGTGTTTAAGCACAAAACTAAAGAAAAAACTGTATATATTGGAAATGATGTGTGGATTGGTTCTCATGTCCTTGTTAATGGAGGTGTACATATCGGTAATGGAGCGTGTATTGGTGCTGGAGCAGTCGTAGTGAAGGATGTGCCACCTTATGCCATCGTTGGTGGCGTTCCTGCAAAGATAATCCGTTATCGTTTCTCAGAGGACATTATTACAAAGTTACAGGGATTACAATGGTGGGATATGCCGGAGGAGAAACTGAAGGAGAATATCAACTTGTTCCAAAAGGAAAGGTTGACTATAGAAGAACTTATTCTGTAACATAAAAAACTTTGGATAGGTGATTGATGACAGATATCATGATTGCTATCGGATTGGTACAGTTTAAGCATTGGCTTTTGTCTTTAGGTGAATACTACAATGAGGCTCTGAAGGATTACAATGGGCGGGAAATGAATTGTTTACGCGATAAACCACTGACTATGATGACAACGTACAAGAACCTTGATTTTTGAACATCAAGTATTGTCTTGATACTTATATCAATTTATAAACGAAGTAACCTGATATTTAGAATGAGAAGGTTGTTTTGTAGACAGTTTATTGCTGCCACTCAATGATAGCATCTTTCATAAATGAAGGATAAAAATGCTGGGTTTAATAGATTGAATGTAGGTTTATCGATTGACGAGGATTATATGATATCTCAGCTAATTAATATTTACTAAACAACTCAATTATTAATCAAAAAAGTTCAAAGTGTGCTACTATACTACTAAAAGTAGTATAATTATACGGCGAGTGTTTACTTATCTTATGAAAAAACTTTTAATGCTTGGAGGTGGTTTCCTTCAAAATTTTGTTATTAAAAAAGCACGTGAAATGGGCTATTATGTTTTTTGCTTAGATGCGGACCCAAATGCATTGGGCTTTTTGTCAGCAAATGAACATGCAGTTATTAATATTGTGGATGAAGAAGCATGTCTTGCATATGCTCGTGGAAAAAATGTAGATGGCGTGCTTACAGCGGCGACTGATTATGGTGTACTTACTATGAGCTATATTGCTCAAGAACTAGAACTGCCAGGAATTAATTATGAAGCAGCTAAAAGAATAAGGAATAAAGCAGCTGTTAGAAAATGCCTTTTTGATGCAAAAGCTGATGATACAGGATATTCTTATGAGATACATAATGTAGAGGAAGCTGAAAAGTATAAGAATGGTATTAAATATCCTGTTATGGTCAAACCGTGTGATGGTTCTGGTAGTAGAGGGGCGTCAAGAGTTGATAGGGGTGAGGATTTGATTGAGGCTTGTGAACTTGCTATAAATAGTTCTATAACCCATAGAGCAGTGGCTGAACCATTTATTGTAGGTCGTGAATATGGTGTAGAGTCATTTGTAGATAATGGGAAAATTTATGTATTGGCAGTAATGCAGAAAGATATGACATTACCTCCATATTATGCAGAGCTGGGACACGCTATACCTTCTGGTCTTTCCTTATCCTTAGAGAATAAGGTAAAAGGATGCGTAAAGAATGCTCTTATAGCTCTTGGAGTTAATCATGGCTCTGTAAATATGGATTTGTTGATAAACAGTGAAGGTCAAGTACATATTGTGGATATTGGTGCTCGCATGGGAGGAAATCTGATTGGTTCTCATATAATACCGACAGGTACAGGTATTGATTACATGGGCAATATGATTAAAGCGGCTGTCGGTGATGAAACTAACTGGATTCCAACTACATCTCCGCAGCCAGTTGCTACGAAACTTTTAGCTCTAAAACCAGGGATAGTTAAAGTTCTACCTGATTTTATTAAAATCGAGACTGAATTTAATGTAATAGTGGAACATCATCTTCATGTTGGAGACTCTATCACACCATATAGAACTAATCTTGATGGTTGTGGTTATGTTGTAGCGAAAGCATCCACAATAGAACATTCTATAGAACTTGCAGCAAAAGTAAGACAAATGCTCGATATAACTATATTAAGAAAATAATTATGTATAAGCACTTTTTAAAAAGATTATTAGATATTGTATTTTCATTATTGGTCTTTCCGCTTTTTGGCTTAATATTAATTCCTGTTGCAATCGCAATAAAGTTGGATGATGGTGGTCCGGTATTTTATAAATCAGCAAGAGTTGGCAAGGGGTTTCAAAAATTTAATATGCTCAAATTCCGTTCAATGAAAGTAAATGCTCCTGATTTACGTAATGTTGATGGTGGCACATATAACTCTGCTAATGATTCGCGAGTTACTAAAATAGGAAAGTTTTTAAGAGAAACTAGTCTTGATGAGATTCCTCAAATATTGAATATCATAAAAGGTGATATGAGTATTATTGGACCTCGTGCAGGCGATTGGGAGAGTGTTGACACTTATGAAGATGATGAGAAAGACAAGGCAAAAGTTGTACCTGGGTTGACTGGTTATTGTCAAGCATATTTTAGGAATAATGCATCTGTAAGAGAAAAACGATTAAAAGATGCTTGGTATGCGAATAATGTAAGTTTCGTATTGGATGTGAAGATTTTTTTTAAAACCATTGAAACTGTATTGAAACACGAGAACCTTTATACTAACTGATAAAATGGATAGATTTATCATAGTAGACAGTCACAATTCTGAATATATAGGAATAATATTCCACATTTTACGTAATTGTGGCTACAATATGGCTTTAAAAAAAAGATTATTTCATTGGATTCCTTCTTATTCAAAACGGAATATCAGAAGAGACTGCCAAACTAAGACTGTAGTCTTAGTTTGGAATGAGGAATTAAATGATTATACAAGTACATTTCAAATGTACAAAAATAGTGATAGTAGTCTTTATATAAGAAAGATTGCCACCTTACCTCAATATGAAGGAAAAGGAATTGGGAAAAGGAATCTTTTGTATATAGAACAATTTGCAATAAAAAATGGATGTTCCAGAATATGTTTGGATGTTTATATTAAAAGTAAGGGAGTAATATCTTTCTATTCACATTTGGGCTTTAAAGAGGTAGGAACCAAACGTTCAATTAGGTTTAAGGAACTTATAATGGAAAAACAATTAGATTAATGTCATTATGAAAATCTTGGTGTTACCTGCATATTATTATCCAGAGCAAGCTGCAAGTCCTTATTTAGGAGATAATATTCGTGAAGCTATGTGTAATGCTGGCTTCATATTAGATCTGTATGCTCCAATGCCAACGCGAGGCGTATCTGAAGAAATACGTTTTGAATATAAAGAGCGTAAAATAGAGTACAAATACGATAATAAATTAGTGATTCATCGTTTTCCTATGTATAGTGAAGGAAAAAATCCCATTAATCGTGCTTTGCGATATGGGATTTGCTGGTGTGTACAATTTGGGAAAGGATTGTGTGCCAAGGATATTGATTTAATTTATCTAGCAAGTACACCTCCTATTCAAGGTGCATTGGGCTGTTTGCTGAAAAAAATCAAAAGAGTTCCTTTTGTGTATAATCTTCAGGATATCTTTCCTGATTCTCTTGCAGGTACCGGCTTGGTACGTAAGGATGGATTGATATGGAGGATAGGGCGTGTGGTAGAGAACTTTACTTATAAGCATGCGGACAAGATAATTGTTATTTCGGAAGGTTTCAAGAGAAATATCATGGCTAAAGGTGTACCTGAAGAGAAAATTGTAGTTGTCTACAATTGGGTGGATCAGAATGCAGTGAAGAATGTTGCCCGAAAGGATAATAAGTTGTTTGATAAGTATCATTTGGATAGAAATAAGTTTTATATCACTTATAGTGGAAATATAGGTCTGACCCAGAATATGGATTTGCTGCTCGATGTGGCTAGAAGTTTGGAAGACAATGAGGAAATCCAGTTTGTATTGATTGGAGAGGGGGCTTATAAGGAGCAAGTCAAGGAAGTTATTACTCGTAATAATATCAAGAATGTTACTCTTTTACCTTTTCAACCATATGAAGATATTAGCCATGTGTTTAGCCTTGGGGATGTGGGTATTATTATTTCTAAACCGGGTGTAGGTGAAAACTCAGTACCAAGCAAGACCTGGAGTATAATGTCGGCATCGAGACCGGTACTGGCAAATTTTGATGAGAATGAGATTAAGACCATTCTTAGTGAGAACGAATGCGGTGTGTTCACGAAGGCAGGTGATAAGCAGGCATTTACAGATGCAATTCTTGAACTTTACCGGAATAGGGAGCTGTGCCGGAAATATGGTGAGAATGGTCGAAAGTTTGTAATGGAAAATCTGACAAGGGAGATTGGCACGCAGAAGTATGTAGACGTTATAAAGAGTGTGGCAAAAGACTAGTTTGGCTAAACAGAAATACTGATAAATAGAAGTGAATAGTTTTATAAAAGTATAATGTAACTATGAATATGAAGTTAAGGGATATTCCGTTTTCTCCCCCTGATATGAGCGATGCGGAAATCGAGATGGTAGCGGATGCTCTGCGCTCCGGTTGGATCACTACAGGTCCGAAGACTAAGGAATTTGAACAGCTGATTGCTCTGTGTTGTGGCACGGAGAAGGCGGTATGTTTTTTCTTTATTTGCTTGTCTTGTTTTTCTTGCTATCTTTAAGAGCTTGGATTTTTTCTTGGCAGGTTATCTGAAAAAAAGTGCTGGCTGTTGTTTTGTCTAAAATGACGCCGGCACAGAACTCCCCACCGGTTCCCTTCTCCTCCCAAACCGCAATATCA
>OGMX01000862.1_pt1 | contig 16881 bp, 15 predicted proteins | sample 1573351 | NCBI WGS metagenome assembly OGMX01 (sample SAMEA2581926, study PRJEB24529) | metagenome | biome: Human gut stool | place: China | collected 2011 | reverse complement strand
ACCACTTTGTCTAATTCGTCAGATTCTGACCAGACGGTTCAGGCTGTACGCTTACGGCGCTAATGCATTGCGCCGATGAAGGTTTTGAGAAACCGCTGCCTCATCTGTTTGAAGCAGCGGTTTTTTTAATGGGATTCACCCTGTGGGGTAAACTTGAGTTCAATAAGCGCGATGGCTTTTTGGATTGCCCGCATAGTGACCGGGTCTGCGGCGGCGGGATGGTTAGTAAAGTCGATATTCTTCAGCTGACTGGACATTTTTTCACGAACTTCAACGGGCGCGATTACATCGAGAACATCCAGAATTTGTTTGATAACCAACTGGCAAGCAACCACATCAGAAACCAGTTCCTGATCGGCATTCAGCGGCTGGGACATCGTAAACTCCTGATAGCATTTTGAAAGCCGTTATAGTAGCGGCTTCACATCTTCAGCGATAGTCACATCCACCGTCATCAGGACACAAAAAAACCTGCCGGAGCAGGTTTTTTGTTATCGGAACATATTGCCTGGCGGTACGTCTTTGAACGTCTTGCAATAGTTATTGAACATACTTTTCAGGATTTTGCGCAGTTTCATCGCGGCACTCCGACCATTTGTTATACAGGTGTTATTGTCTTTGCGCTTATAATATGACAACCATCACAAAAATCAATCTTTATGTGATGCAAATCACATAAATACCCCTTTAATGTTATAAAAATGATAATCAAAAAACAGCCCCCCTATTTCTGACACCTACAGATGGCAAGAAATAGCGCCTGCCAGGCGTCTTTTCCGGCCATTGTCGCAGCACTGTAACGCGTAAAATAGTGCTTTCTCTTACTCTTCTGGCTGGACCATGAGACTTCTGATTCTGACTCTTTCATTAATAACGCTGGCGGGGTGTACGGTTACTCGCCAAGCCCACGTGAGCGAAGTTGACGCGGCAACAGGTATTGTACGGTTAGTTTATGACCAGGCTTTTTTGCAGCATGCCCATACCGATCGTTATGTCAGTCGCGGGATCGCCGATCGCGCATGCCAGCAGGAAGGCTATACCCACGCGGTCCCCTTTGGTCAGCCAGTAGGCAACTGTAGCCTTTTTGCGGGTTCCTTATGTTTGAATACGGAATTCACTTTGTCATATCAGTGCCATCATTCCGCCTTCCCTGTCTTTCTCTAAATATTTTAATCAGCGAGGGGATCTTCGCTGATTAAAGAAATAGCGGTAATGCGTTTTATTCCCATTCGTATTTTTAATAATTGAAGTTTATATTTTACCTTTTGCAAATAATAAAATAACAAATTATAGTGACGCCACAGCAACAAATATAACCTTTGTGGAGCACTATCATGCTGAAACCAGAAATGATTGAAAAACTTAATGAGCAGATGAACCTGGAACTGTACTCTTCACTGCTTTATCAGCAAATGAGCGCCTGGTGCAGCTATCATACCTTCGAAGGTGCTGCCGCGTTCCTGCGCCGTCACGCCCAGGAAGAGATGACGCATATGCAGCGTCTGTTTGATTACCTGACTGATACCGGCAATTTACCGCGTATTAATACCGTTGAATCTCCGTTTGCTGAATATTCCTCACTTGATGAATTATTCCAGGAAACCTATAAACACGAACAATTAATCACGCAGAAAATTAACGAACTGGCTCATGCTGCAATGACCAATCAGGACTACCCAACATTTAATTTCCTGCAATGGTATGTTTCTGAGCAGCATGAAGAAGAGAAACTGTTCAAATCGATTATTGATAAATTAAGCCTGGCAGGCAAAAGCGGCGAAGGTCTGTATTTTATCGACAAAGAACTCTCTACCCTCGACACACAAAACTAATGCTCTCAGGCGGCAGGTTTTCTGCCGCCGTTTCAAATCAGTGACGGCAAATCTTACTCTGATCGGTCGAAAAACCGTCTTCTGAAGGTATAAATTTGCCTTTTGCTGCCAGAAACGCTACCAGCTCTCCCGCAGTCATCCCTTCTGCCGAGCAGGTGTGAAAACGTGCCTGTTCACCAAAACGCGCTTTAATTGCTGCTTCCAGACTGGCATGCGTATATTGCTCGCCTGATTCAATCATCATATTTAACACTTCATGACCGTGAATAGAGTCCATCGTTCCTCCTCAAAAAAAAGCCTAGCGTAGCGATTACCGCTTATGAAGACTTTGCGCCAGCGCAGGACTGAATGCTTTTTATTGTACATTTATATTTACACCATATGTAACGTCGGTTTGACGAAGCAGCCGTTATGCCTTAACCTGCGCCGCAGATATCACTCATAAAGATCGTCAGGACAGAAGAAAGCGTGAAAAACAGAACCCTGGGAAGTGTTTTTATCGTGGCGGGAACCACAATTGGCGCAGGCATGCTGGCAATGCCGCTGGCTGCGGCCGGTGTTGGTTTTAGCGTTACGTTAATCTTGTTGATTGGGCTTTGGGCGTTGATGTGCTACACGGCGCTATTACTGCTGGAGGTGTACCAGCATGTTCCGGCAGATACCGGTCTGGGCACGCTGGCAAAACGCTATCTGGGACGCTACGGTCAATGGCTGACGGGCTTCAGTATGATGTTCTTAATGTATGCTCTGACTGCGGCATACATCAGCGGTGCCGGTGAATTGTTGGCCTCCAGCATCAGCGACTGGACAGGTATTTCAATGTCGGCAACCGCTGGCGTGCTGTTGTTCACTTTTGTTGCCGGTGGCGTGGTTTGTGTTGGAACATCGCTGGTCGATTTATTTAACCGTTTTCTGTTCAGCGCCAAAATTATTTTTCTGGTGGTGATGCTGGTATTGCTGCTACCGCATATTCACAAAGTGAATCTTTTAACCCTGCCGTTGCAACAGGGGCTGGCTCTGTCAGCAATCCCGGTGATTTTTACCTCATTTGGTTTTCATGGTAGCGTGCCGAGTATTGTCAGCTATATGGATGGCAACGTTCGTAAGCTACGCTGGGTGTTTATAACCGGTAGTGCGATCCCCCTGGTGGCATATATTTTCTGGCAGGTGGCAACGCTTGGCAGCATTGATTCAACAACCTTTATGGGATTGCTGGCTAATCATGCTGGATTAAACGGGCTGTTACAGGCGTTACGCGAAATGGTGGCCTCTCCGCATGTTGAGCTGGCAGTGCATTTATTTGCTGATTTAGCCCTCGCCACGTCATTTCTCGGCGTTGCGTTAGGCTTATTTGATTATCTGGCTGATTTATTTCAGCGTTCAAATACCGTTGGTGGACGGTTGCAAACTGGTGCAATTACCTTTCTGCCGCCGTTGGCGTTTGCACTGTTTTATCCACGAGGATTTGTGATGGCGCTGGGTTACGCCGGTGTGGCGCTGGCGGTACTGGCATTGATTATCCCTTCGCTGTTGACCTGGCAAAGCAGAAAGCACAATCCTCAGGCGGGTTACCGGGTGAAAGGTGGTCGTCCGGCGCTGGTGGTGGTGTTTCTCTGTGGTATTGCTGTGATTGGCGTGCAATTTTTGATTGCGGCAGGGTTGTTACCAGAAGTGGGGTGATCAGATAGCCTCAAATTCCTTATTGGGTGCCAGAATTAACGCTGACACCCAATTTGACCTCTTAATGCAGGCAGCACTGCTTAAATTTCTTACCACTACCGCACGGGCAAGGATCGTTACGCCCCGGTTTCTCTTCTGCTTTGATCGGTTGCTGAACAGCTTTTTCCTGCGGATGCGCCATCCAGTACGCATGTAGATCAAGCGCCGCCAGTCGAATGGCATCTACGCTCTCTTCAAACGCTTCTGGCGACATTTTCTCTACCCGCTCGAAGTTTTCCTCAGTACCGTGCAGCGCAATCGCCTCCAGCGCTGGTTTTAACGAATCGGGCAACGTTGACCAGTCAGAAAGTGCCACGCCCCGCATATAGCCAAAGCACCACTCCTCAACAATCGTCAGCTCGCTGCCATCAACTTCTCGCAAGCCGAATAACGGCTCAAACTGCTCCGGGAATTCGTTTAGACGCTCTGCGGTATCGGCCATATGTTGAAAAGCCAGATTCATAAAGCGCGTCATCTCTTTCTCTGACGCCCAGCGCGGCACATAGTCAGCCCCACCCCACACGGCAACCAGCCACTGTTCCGGTTCAATCTCTTGCGGAGAACTCAACACCGCCGTCAATAAACCGTCCAGCTCCGCCACATCAAGGATGGCGTGGTCAGTGTTGTATTTGGTCAGAATATCGTCCAGCCATTCCAACTCACTTTCGTTTAACGGTCCCGTTTTCATACGCTTTTCCTTGTGGATCTCAACTCGCCAGCACCTATCTTACATGCCGGTCCGTATCAGAGATACTTTTTGAGTGGCTTTGCCGGTGATTAAAAATTAAGGAGGGTGTAACGACAAGTTGCAGGCACAAAAAAACCACCCGAAGGTGGTTTCACGACACTGCTTATTGCTTTGATTTTATTCTTATCTTTCCCATGGTACCCGGAGCGGGACTTGAACCCGCACAGCGCGAACGCCGAGGGATTTTAAATTCTACGCAGGATCAATGAGTTACATAGCAGTGCATTGCGAAACTTTGCTGTAATTGTTTACTCATTTTACTGTAATTGGCAGTAAATAGATAGACTTGGATAACTTTGAGCACAGAATCTGCACAGGTAAGTCCCCTCTCACGGAGGTCTACCTGTGCTATATCTATATGACTGCAAAGTTACGAGTTTGACTGGAAATCTTCAATTATCTTCTGATTGTAATCATCCAGATACTTTTGCAGTTCATCCCTGTCGATCAGACGTACCAAGGCTGATTCAGCTAACTCTTTCGCAGAGCGAGTGAAGTAGGAATTAGTCACAACCATCGCCTCATCACAACCATAGAATGTTTTAGCAGAGATCACCTGCTGCACCGCCGAGTTACCTACAGAACCAGAATAATTTTTCGCCTGAATAACCATATCCTTACCAAATCGAGTGACGAAGAGATCTGCCCCCTGATCTTGCGTTCTCTTGGTTTCTTTGACGTCATAGCCCATAGTCTGGAATACTTCCACAAGGAAATCTTCAAACTGGAAACCGTCCATTGCATCAACTAAATACATGGTGACGAATTTGTTAGGGTTAAAATGTTCGAGCCGTGTAGCTAATCTATCAACCAGAATATCAAAATAAATATGTTCGCACACAGCTAAGTATTTTTTAACTTCATCAAATGAAACTAAAGGAACACCAGGCGTAGCCTCCGCTTTTTCATTGAACTCTACTGATGAGAACTCTATTTTATTGCTCCATATATAGAATAGAAACAATGAAAGATCTGCCCTAAAAGTGGTACCCGCTTCCTCAATCCATGACTTCAAGGATTCAGTAAGTGTAGATTTAATATGCCGTTTAACTTCCTTAGCGAAACCATAATAAAGAGCGTTAAATGACGTGGTAAGGAGTAATTTATCTAATAGCTCAGGTAACTCTTCAAGCTCATTGAACCCTTTTCTGACCAACACCTCACGGAAAAGTTGTAATTCGGAGTATGTACCATTATCTGTTGAGTAATCTGCTTCCGATTTATTATTATGTGAGAATCTGGAAGTGTAAATGAAGTTAGTAAAATATGGATCTTTTAAACTGGAGTATTTTTCGAGAACATTTTCAAGCAATTGATTAAGCTGAGCTTGCTCTTTCTTTTTCCCAAATAGATCTTTTAGAACACCCTTTGAACGATACTGAAACTCTGGATAAAACGATGGATTCAATGGTGTCATACGTTGTATATCTATTGCTTGTGAGGTCGATGATGCTGAACCCCATGCAGACGTTTTTACAGGCGAAACTCCACTACACCAGGGACAATTAACCTCAAAAGTCGTTCTACTGCAAGTATCACACTGATAAATCATTTGAATATTCTCCTTTTATTCTAATATCTGTCTATTCGGCGCTTCAATTACCAGCCTAATAATCCACAATTTAAAAAAGATCGTCATCACTCAGTCATATTACTTTATGTTCTTATTTTTGAGTCCATCCACTTAGTCATATCCTTAAGAAGAACCAGTGCATCTTTTTTGCTTCTCGTATTCCCCCAAAAACTCAGTTCAAGCACTTTCCCCTTCCCAGTAATTGATACTTCATAGTCCTCAGGGCTAGCTGTTGGAATGAAATCTCCAGCACTTAAAGCAACTCTTATTTCTTCTTTTAGTGCATTAACTTCAGGGTAATCATCTGAATGTATCCATCCATATACATAGAACTCAGCTTCATCTCGACCATCCTCTGAAGGGCGATAAACTAACGTAATTCCTGTTTTACCTTGCCCCCAGCATCCCGGCATCAGATGAATTGCTTTATAGTAACCCTTCCAGTTATTAATACCTGTTGCAATATGAATATCAGGCAATACCTCTGAGACAACCGATTTAGCTTCCTCGGTGATAGCATTTTGGTACATTTCCAGCAATTGAACCGATTTTATCAAAGCTGTGAAATTTTCAGTGACAAACTCCACATTTTTATCAGATACCTTATCCATACTAACCTCACTCAATTTTTTAAGATGACTTAAAAACTCCTGATAAAAAAAAGTCCACTTGCTGAACTCTTGATTCATCATCTCTAACCCCAGACGTCGAATGGCGGTTTCCAGCAGCAGTGAATAATTGATCAGTTGCCAACCGTCTACGCCTTTAGCGCTGTTACCGTCAGGCTTTAATATACAGCGAAATAGTTTTTGATTGTTGCCGCCGTAACTATCAATGAGACTTACATAGCTGGGAAAAGGATTATATGTATCAGCCAGAACTTTATGCTCAATACCTATAATGAATTCATCATGTCTGATAAGAATATCAATATATTTCCCATCTTCTGTTCGGGCCTCTCTCATTAGCTCCAGAGAAGTGAAATCAATTTCATCAACATCGAGGGAATCATCCAGGCAACATAGCAATGCTTTGAGCAACCATGGCGGCACCATTTTCTGGGCTCCCATAAACAAAGCCATCAAATCCGTAGTTGGATTTTCGAGATATCCGGAACCACCCAATTCAAAAAAATTGAATTCAACATCATCCTCAACCGAAACACCTTTCAGTTGTTCAATAAATTTGACAAAAAACGTTTCAGAACGCAATTCAACCTCCTTTTAAAAATCATGATGCCATTACAGATTAATTAACACCCTAACTTTGCTATAAATTATGGTCCCAAATATTCTCACAAATTATTTTATACAAAGACTGTCGTTCATCGACATCTTGTTTTTTAAATGAATCATGTGGTTTGAAAGGCAATCCGAATACATTTCTCAACTGATTGAAATTAGGGTTATTCATATATGCCAATGGGCATAACGATTTAGCCAGGAGATTCTCTTTGATGTAATGAGGTTGCTTTTGATCGTAACACAAATCACCATATGACTGGTTTGAGCCTCTAGGTAATAAAACCAAATCACCTAAGCGATTTCTGTAATTGTTAAATTCGTGCTCTTGTTCAAACTCATCAGAGTAACGTTCATATTTATCGGCCCAAATATGCTCGACTTCAAATGGCTTACCGTGTTCTGGCTGATAATATGTAATGAAGGTTGTACTCATTCCGGCTTGCTGCTCAACCCACGCAGTTATACGAGAAAGCAAAAACTTCACAAAACGATAGTTTTGACCATGGAGACGAAACTCTTTCATTCCTGCAAAAGTATCTGGCATTTCGGATAACTTCTTAGATAACAAATCTTTTAATTCTTCAATACTTTTACCACGAATTTCTTTAACAAGACTGTACATTGTGTAACGAATAGAACTGGCAGAGAATTTTCGGAAATTAACAGAACGACGAACAACAAATGTTTCAATATAGCGCGCCACCAGGTTTATTTTGGCTATCACAGCCTCAGGACTGTCACCTACATTTAATGGAGCCAACATCAAAGGGAAACTTAAAGTAGGTGCAATACCCCAATGGTGGATATAAAATACATATTCCAGTTGGTGCGTTAATGCTCTCTCAGCATTCAGTATTTGTGTATAGGCATTCAAATAAAACAAAAAGTTTTTTTGTATAAATCGTTCGAATGTCTCACCATTATCTGGGTCCAATCCCACCTCCTGAAGATTATCTCTAACCCAGCTATGAAAACGCGTACCTATTTTTTCAAAGTCTTCATTTTTTGAACCAGCTTTACCCGGGCGTATTGTATCAGCATATTGAGCACGCAACCATGACTGGAAAAAACGTTGGTCTTCATCTTTATCATAGTTTTTTAAATCCATCATCGCTTTTTTCCAGAGTTCATTTGCCTTTTGGCGTTTATCTCCCTGATGAAAGCGTGAAAGTAAAAAACCTTTAAGCATTTCGGACGGAGTAAGATTCAATCCTCGGTCATTCATAGTCTCAAAGATGGTATATGCGTTTTCATCTGAATAGGCAACTATCTCAACCATAATAACGTTATACTTAAGCCAGTCGATAAAAAAAGGAAAAGCCTGACCTTTTAATTCATCAGGAAAAGCATCTGTGATATTCTGATATCTCTCCACCATGTTATGGGTTGACTCATCATCCCCATCAACTAAACTATAGCTACCAAAATTAAACAATGCTTCCATGCAAGGTATTCTGTCTTCAACTACTATATTGAATGATTTGCTGCCACGTAACTCGGAGAAAATCATTGATTCTATTTTCTCTTCATATTTAAGTTCTTTCTGAAGGTTATGGAGGTAAATTAGAAATAAAGTTAATGAAGTCAGTCGTTGCTGACCATCAATAATACTCCGTTTCCCATCTTTACTACTCACAACAAATGGTCCTAAGTAATAATTATTGTAGTTTTCACCCTGCTCCCGAGAATCACCGACGGTGTATTCATTGAGAAACGCAGATGTTAAGTCTGTAACCAACTCTTCAATATGTTTCTCACCCCAGCTATACTCGCGCTGAAAGTAATCAACGGTATATTTTTGCGCATTTAGAACATCAAACAAATTACGATGGCGTGCTTCAATTTTATTATCTAACTTACTCATTATTATACTCCCTACATTAACGAGACTGACCAAACCCTTAAGAACTCATATTGATAAGTTACATATCAGCCAACAACATCCCAGCCATACCATCCAGTCGCTTCTTAACCTTTTCCCAGCCCGGCATAACCTGCCCCATCAGACGGTAAAACTCCTCGCTGTGGTTGTGCTCAGCCACATGGCATAACTCATGCAGCAATACATAATCGATGCATTCTGAGGATGCCTTAACCAGCCATGGATTCAGGGTCAGACAGCCTTTTGCTGAACAGTTACCCCATTGCGTTTGCATCGCCCGCAGACGTATCGGAGGACGCTCACTGACCCAAAGGGTCTGCGGAATCAGTAAATCAAGCCTGCGCTGAAAAACATCTCTGGCACGTTCCCGATACCATTCAGCCAGCAAGGCTTTAATCTTTTCTGCCGATTTGTGTCTGACAGTCACTTCCAGACGCCCACGCAACATTTTCACTCGTTGCGGCACAGTAGCGTCTTCTGTCACTTTCAACTGATATTGCTTACCGAGATAATAATGGCTTTCTCCGCTGACATACTGACGCGGAACAATGTGTATCTGTTGCTCCCTGAAATCACGCAGTTGCTGGTATATCCAGCGCCCACGTTTTTTCAGCGCAGACAATACCTCGTGCTCCGGTGTTTCAGGCGGTACAGAGGCCACAACCCGGCAGTCCGGATAAACCTTAATGAGCACCCTGCCCTTTACGACCTGACGCGGAACACACTGTACGACCATGACCTCATCACCATAGACAATGCGTAACGCTTTCATTGATGGCGATTCTTTTTCACTCATGATTTCATCAAACCAACGCGCAGTATCTGGATGATGGTTTCAACAATACGGTTAACCTGATTCATTCCGGCACCAATTTCCCGGCAGGCCGTAAACAGCAGTGGTAGCAGACTTGTCTTAACGACTTTCTCAATGTCCTGGGGGTTCAGGGAGTTTTCTGCCACCGCTTTGACGATAATGTTGTCCACTTCAAAAGCCAGCTTCGTCCACTTATCCTGCACCTGAACGTCGTTTACCGCAAAAACCTCAGGTAGCTCTTTTTTAAATACACCGTAATACGCCTGAGCATGCTTGTTTACCGCCAGTGCATCCGGGATATCGCTGAGCTTACGGGCTTCAACCTGTTCTTCAAATTCACGGAACAAAAGGTACTGTTTCAGCGGATGGTCAAACAGTTTTTCAGCCTCTTCGATAGCCATACGCAGGAGTTTTGAAAATGCCTCCTGAGCATACGGGTCATCACGCAATTCCTGCTCAATCATCTTTGTCACACGGGTTTTAATGATGTCGGTTTCATTGCGGGTTTTATTGTTGTCCCACTCTTCGGGCTTTTCGCTCTTGCCCATTTTACCGACTTCATACACGCCATCCGGTTCACGAACTTCAACGCCGGTGACATGCTTATCCAGCAGTTTTTTCACCTGCTCAGCGTAGTCGTCATAATTGACCTGCTCTCCACTTACCTGCATCGCCCACTGGCGCAGGCTGGACATCTGTTTTACGGTTTCTTTATAGAGATTTCGGTCTTGTTCCGTAAAGCTCTTGTCGGTGAAGAAGGTAGCGGACTGCAGTGCCACTTTCAGGCATCCGGCAAAGGCCGTTAACGCCTCGAAGAAATCATCACGGGTTTTCTGATGGATATCGACCATCTCTCCGTCACGTTCTTCCATTTTAGGCACCAGTACCGCACGTAACTGCTCAGTATCATTTTTGTTTTTAACACCGGCAAATATGGCCCACAGCTGGTTATACAGATGCGGCAGACGCTTGTATTCAGAGCTCATGGCGCTGTACAGCCCGTCAATATCTTTGATATCGTATCCGCCCTGAGTTCGGGAGGCGAGGTCCTGATATTTGCCGATAGTCGTGTCCAGCTCAGCCAGAATACCGCGATAATCAATCAGCAGACCGAACTTTTTTAGTGGATGCAGTCGGTTCACCCGCGCAATCGCCTGGATAAGGTTGTGGGACTTAAGCGGCTTGTCGATATACAGCACGGTATTCTTCGGCTCATCAAACCCGGTGAGCAGTTTATCAACGACTATCAGCAATTTGAGCTTCTCATCGGTATCGAAACGACTGATGATATTGCGGGTATACACAGACTCATCCTGCGTGCCGACGTTATCTTTCCACCATTTCGTCACTTCCGGCAGTTTGCTTTCATCCACCTCAGTATTCCCTTCCCGGGTATCCGGCGGGCTGATAACTACAGCTGACTCAAACAACCCGGCTTCATCAAGATACTTTTTATATTTGATGGCGGAAATCTTGCTGTCGCAGGCAAGCTGGCCTTTCAGTCCCTCATCAATATTCTTCGAGAAGTGCGTGGCGATATCGAGTGCGATCAGACGGATGCGATCATCTGCACTATAAACCTCACCTTTACGGGCATATTTACGCTTAAGGTCGGCTTTTTGCGCTTCGCTTAACCCATCGGTAATACGATCAAACCAGGCATCTATTGCCCGATCGTTAACCTCAAGGTCGGGAATACGTTCTTCATACAGCAAAGGTGTAACGGCTTTATCTTCTACTGCTCGCTGCATGGTATAAGCGTGGACAATCGGTCCGAATTTATTGGTGGTCTTATCTTCTTTTAGCAATGGCGTACCAGTAAATGCTACAAAGGCGGCGTTCGGCAGTGCCAGTTTCATTCGCACATGGTTCTCACCACCCTGGCTACGGTGTCCTTCATCAATCAGAACGATGATATCGGGGCTGGTATTGACGCATTCAGGAAGTTTTGTCGCTGAATTAAATTTCTGGATTAGGGTGAAAATGATGCGTTCTTTACCGGAGCCAATCTGTTTCGCCAGCATCTGCCCGGATGTCGCCATTGCATTGGCTTTGTCTTTTTTTCCGGCCAACTCGCCGCCGGATGCAAAGGTATTGCTGAGCTGTTCTTCAAGATCGATACGGTCCGTCACCACCACGATACGACACCGCTTCAGGCTGTCATGAAGAATCAGCGCCTTGCTGAGGAACACCATGGTGTACGATTTACCTGACCCCGTGGTATGCCAGATCACCCCACCTTCCCTGCCCCCGTCTGGTCTGCGGGTACTGATGCGTTCCAGCAGTCTTTTTATCCCAAACACCTGCTGATAGCGGGCAACAATTTTTCCGGTTTTTTTATCAAACAGGGTGAAGAAGCGGGTCATCTCCAGCAGACGTTCCGGTGAAAGCAGACTGATGAGCAGCTTATCCTGCCCGCTGACTGCCAGTTCCCCCCCATCGATTAACTGTTGATACCATTTGAGATCGACTGAAGGACGATGATCAAACAACGCATAAATTTGTTCAGTCGATAACTTATGGTTGCGCAGCGCATACATCTGCGCGTAAGTAATATCTTCTTCGCGCCATGCCGCCCAGAATTTCATTGGTGTATGACAGGTACCGTAGCGCCCGTCATGCCCGTTAATCGACAGTAATATCTGGCTGTAAGCAAACAGCTGCGGGATTTCGTCGTTGAGCTGATTGCGGATACTCTGGGATATCCCTTCGTCAATGGTTGGCCCTTTCTTGCCGTGACCCGCCGGGCTTTTCGCTTCAATGACGGCCAGCGGGATACCATTCACAAAACACACAATATCCGGCCTGCGGGTTTCGACACCGCCTGACCGCAATACCGTAAATTCTTCGGTAAAATGGAACTGGTTATTTTCCGGATGTTCCCAGTCGATCAGCGCAATGGTGGGGTTCACCTTCTTGCCATCGACAAACTCCGTGACGGCGATACCGTAGAGCAGATGGTTATACATCCGTTCATTGGCTTTGAGCAGCCCTTCATTGAGCGCCGGAGAACAGACCTGTGATATCAGGTTATCCAGTGCTTTTTCCGATAACTGGCAGGTTTTGCCACCCGCCATAAAGGAACGCTTCGACAGCTCTTCACGCAGAACCGGACGCAGCACCACCTCATCCTGTTTATAGCCCCGGTAATCCATAATCTGTTTCGGAGATAAAAACGTCCAGCCGAGGCTGGTCAGTAACGTCAGTGCCGGAATTTTGGCGCTGTATTCTTCCTGGAATTTTGGCGTGTATGTCTGGTTCATCATTAATCCTTTTCTTTCTGGCGCTACTCGCTACTGGTCACATGAAGATTCATCAATGCAGACAGCACTTCTTAAATTTTTTACCGCTGCCACACGGACACGGGTCATTTCGCCCGGGCATGTTTTCTGCCCCCTTCACTGGAACAGGCCGGGATGATGCCTCTGACATTCTCACTGACAACCAGTACTGATAAAGTGCCAGTGCAGCAGGCTGAATAAGGGAAATACTTTTCTCAAACTGCTCTCCGGTCATTTTCTCAAGTACAGGAAAATTCTTCTCCACGCCATGAAGAGCGATCACTTCCAGAGAAGGCCGTAACTCACCGGGAAGACCAGACCAGTCATCCAGTGACTTTCCTTTCATATAACCAAAACACCACTCTTCCACAATGGTATATTTTTCCCCCTTTACCTCACGCTCATTGAAAATCGTTTCAAACTGTTCAGGGGCCTCATACAGGCAGCCAGCGATATCGTTCATATGCTGAAAACACAGCCCCACAAAACGCGTCATCTCTTTTTCAGTGGTCCAGCGAGGGTGGTAATCACCTCGCCCCCAGATAGCACTGAGCCAGGTATTAGGGGAAATCGTATTCGGGCCAGAGACAATCGCCGTCAGAAAGCCATCCAGCTCAGAGAAACAGAGCACAGAGTCATCATTGCCGTATTTCATCAACACCTCTTCCAGCCAGTCGATTTCCCGGTCAATCAGCGGCCCGCTTTTCGTCAGTTTCATTCGGCAACCGCCTCATCGACCTTAACACGACGTTTGCCAGTCAGTAGCTGTTGCATCAGGGCTTTTTTCTCATCTCTCAGGCAGGCGAGTTTTTTCTCAAGTGTGTAGATTTCGGCGTCGGCTGCGGACAGCACGGTGGCGATCTTTTGTTGCTCTTCGATACAGGGCAAATTAATGATATGCGTTTTAATGTTTCCGGTTATTTGTGGTTGACCGGAACCGGATATTAAATACTTCAGATCACTGCCATTCAGAGTATAGAATAGAAATTTTTTACTCACGTAGGAATAGTTATCCGTATTGATAACCATTGCATTTCCGGTAATCCACGATTTTGCTTGAGTCCAATTGACTATGCCGCATGTGCTACCCCGGCAAGTTACGGCTATTTGTTCAGTTTCGTGGTTAAACTCTTGATAAAATCCAATAACTCCATTTGCGCCATAAACTGGATACCCCGAATCAGACATCATAGACTGGGATATTGTTTTTGGTTGATAAACATCAGCTACATCTGAAAGGAGTTTTTTCTCCCATTTACCATTAAACCTCACCCCATTCTCATCCAGCAACCGTTTATTCCCGGTAAGCAATTGCTGCATCAGCGCTTTTTTCTGCCGCTGACTATTGGCGAGCAGCTTTTCCGTCACCGAAATCGCCTTATCCCAGGTTGATAGGATTTGGGCTATTTTTTCTGTTCAAGAAGGGGGGGTAATAATGTTCTTACCTTGCGTAATTCTGTCAGCGATATTTCTTGTAATGCTGATCCACCGACTCTCCGTATTAAATCCGCCCGGAATTGAGGGGACCGAAGTTCCCACAGTAAGAACTCGGGAAGAACAACTTTAGTTTCAGGAGAGATCCTTGCCAAACCTCTAGTAATGTTTGCGCCAACAAGATTATCGTCAATAAGACGTGCTAAGCCAATCTCTCCACGCAATGCCATTACGATTTCATCTTTCTCCAGTATTGTTTTTCTGTATGCTTTATTTGTCTCTTCAGATGTCTTAATCATATCCTCGAGACGCATGACATCTCGTGTGAGATCCACAACTCGAAGACATGGTATACCGTTGGGCAAATTATCCCCTGTCTGTACAATCCCATATGATATTTGCTTTCTACAAATATCACTTAATATCCAGCTGCTCCATCCCTTAGGCACCATAACCCAACTCCTTCAGGTAACCTGCCATCTCCGTTTCCAGCTTCGCCAGTTCCACTTTCAATTGCTCACGTTCGGCATGTACGGCACGTATATCAATCTCGTCCTCTTCCTCAAAGGTATCGACATAACGAGGGATATTGAGGTTATAGTCGTTGTCCTGAATCTCCTTCAGGCTGGCGAGATAGGCGTATTTCTCGACGTTATCGCCATCACGGTAGGTCTTGACGATTTTCTCAATGTTTTCTTCGCTGAGCTGATTCTGGTTTTTACCTGCCTTGAATTCGCGGCTGGCATCGATAAACAGCACCTTGTCATCCACTTTCTGCTTTTTGAAAATCAGAATCGCAGCCGGAATCCCCGTACCGTAGAACAATTTCTCTGGTAGACCAATCACCGCATCCAGCAGATTTTCATCAATCAGTTTCTGCCTAATTTTGCCTTCGCTGGAGCCACGGAACAGCACACCGTGTGGCACCACCACGCCCATACGACCAGTCCCCGGTTTTAGGGTTTCTATCATGTGTGAGATAAAGGCGTAATCTCCTTTAGTCTTCGGCGGTACACCGCGACGGAAACGACCAAACTTATCATTCTCGGCCTCGTCATGACCCCACTTATCCAGGCTGAACGGTGGGTTTGCGGTCACGATATCAAACAGCATCAGGTCGCCATTTTTATCGAGCAGCTTCGGGTTACGAATGGTATCGCCCCACTCGATTTTGTGGTTGTCTTCGCCATGCAGGAACATGTTCATTTTCGCAAGCGACCACGTGGAGCCAATCGCTTCCTGACCGAACAAAGCATAGTTACGGCTGTCATGCCCGGAGACAATCTTACGCCCGCACTTCATTAACAACGAACCTGAACCACAGGCAGGATCACAAATGGTATCACCCGGCTGCGGATCGAGCAGTTCAGCAATCAGGTCCGAGACTTCCGGCGGGGTATAGAATTCCCCGGCTTTTTGCCCACCGCTGGCGGCAAAGTTTTTAATCAGATATTCGTAGGCATTACCGATAACGTCCAGCGTACCTACACGGCTTGGCTTCAGGTTAAGATCTTCACCGGCAAAGTCTTCCAGCAGCTGACGCAGGATGGTGTTCTTCTGTTTTTCTTCACCCAAGCGGTCAGTGTTAAACGAAATATCCTGGAAGACACTTTTCCCGGCGTCTTTCAGTTTGGTGCCATTGGCTTCTTCAATCGCATGCAATGCCTGATCGATACGTTCACCGTTGCCTGGCTCATGACGGCGCTCATACAGCGCATAAAAGCTGGCGCTTTTCGGCAACACGAAACGTTCATTCGCCATCATCGCTTCAATCAGTTCCGGCGCATCACCATATTGCTCTTTATATTCGTCATAGTGATCCTGCCAGACATCTGAAATGTACTTAAGGAACAGCATTGTAAGGATAAAGTCTTTATAGGTATCAGCACTGATGGTGCCACGGAACGTATCACACGCGGCCCACAGGGCTTTGTTGATCGTATCCTGACTGATTTTGTCGTTCATGAATCATCCTGGTCTGAAGAAAAAGCTAGCGATGCAGGGCTTTGCATCGTAAAAAATTGCGGTAAATGATACCGTAAGATGCCTCTCCTGACACGCCAATATCGCAGCATTCCGGTTGGCATCGTCCCCATCATATCGACATGCCATAAACTGACACAACCTGTTTCGCCACTCGCAAAAAACCAATTATCTTAGTAAGATAACATCCATATTAGCTATGGTGTAAAACTGCCGTTGGGGTAATGATATATCCCGCTATCACTACATAAAGCCTCTCATGTGGCTTTAAATGTTAAAAGGGCATAACTATGTTTGAAGCTTACCTTGGCAATCCGGGTGATGCTGCCAACTTACTGATTTAGTGTATGATGGTGTTTTTGAGGTGCTCC
>OGMX01000834.1_pt1 | contig 17465 bp, 11 predicted proteins | sample 1573351 | NCBI WGS metagenome assembly OGMX01 (sample SAMEA2581926, study PRJEB24529) | metagenome | biome: Human gut stool | place: China | collected 2011 | reverse complement strand
CAGTGAGCACGTTTTCCATCTTGGTCGTAATACCAATCCTGATTACCATAGGCTGTGAATATCGGATGCTCTACTGAAAAAACAAAAGAACCTCCTGCTGTGAGGCAGCTGTTGACTTTACGGCATATATTAATAAAAGATTCCAGATAATGAAAGGTCAAGGAACTGATTACGATATCATAAGTATCCGGTTGAAAGTCGAAATCCTCGATTGCCATACATTTATATTCGATGAGTGGTGAAGAATTTCTTTTTTGAGCTTCTTCCAGCATCTTCCCGGAAATATCAATTCCTGTAACACACTTTGCTCCATGTTCGATGGCATAGATACAGTGCCAGCCAAATCCGCAGCCTAAGTCCAGTACTCTCTTGTCTGTAAAGTCCGGTAGCATTTTCTGTAATATATGCCATTCTCCGGCACCTTGTAATCCCTCTACAGAGCGTGACATTTGAGCATATTGGCTGAAGAAGCGGTCGTCGTCATATTTATTTTCTTTCATAACTTCAATGAGGTTCATATTAGATGGGCAAATATATGCATTTATGCGATTATTGGGACGAATTAACTGAAAATAAAATCAGATAGGATGAACCATCTTTTGCTGTTTTCTGTTTTCAAAGTAGAAAACTAAAAATAAAAAAGCCATATGAAAACGGAAAAACAAAAAGAAACGAATGAAAAGGAAGTTCATTTGTTAGAACAAAAAGGATATGAAAGAATGGTCAATGAGATTGTTCCGGTACAACAAGCGGAAACTTACCGTAAACCGACCCAGAAAGCGGTAAAAGATGCTGTAAAGGAGTTGAATCCTGATACAAATAGTTTGGGTAGCAGAGGATGATTGAGTCCTCTGCTATTTTAAGTAGACGATCAGCAGGCTTAATGAATATTCGGGCTATACCGGACTCAGATTAGTCTATTCGTTTAGTGAAAAAACGATCATTCTGAAAAAAAGAATATTTAAACAGGCAGGAAGGGCTATAATTACATCTGTCATAAGCTAAGAATCAATAAACGCCTGCATTTTTAAATAGGGAAGTACATAATTTCATTAATTGTCTGATATACTGATCGACTTGAACTGCTCTTTCCCTTGTTGTTGATCATTAAGCTGGATGAATGGCTTAAGGATAATCATTATGCTACTTCTTACCTTGCTTATAATTCTAATAAATCAGATGAAAATAAGCACCGAATCGCCTTTTTATCTCTTTCCCATTAATGAAAAATAGGTTCCTCGGTGAGCAAGGTAGCGTTGGTTTAAAACCAACGAGGTGTTCCTTTTAAGCCAATAAGTGTTTTGTACATACGAAAAGATGTATATATTATGCCGTTTTATGCAATATTAGGCTGCGTTTTCGTATATTATTGCATTTATTTATGCAGTTTATTTTCTGGTTTGTTGCTTTTGGTACAATAATTTTTCGACGTAATCTTAAGAATAGCACATCAAGATGCAAATATCAAAGGCTCTTATTTAGGAAAAGTAAGGATAAAACTGCTTCCTTTACCCACTTCCGACTTAACATTAATACTTCCTTCATGCAAAGTCATGATTTGCTTGCATAAACTTAATCCGATACCCGAACCGGATGTTTTGGTGGTAAAGAAAGGAACAAATATTTTATCCAGCACATCGGGCAGAATACCTTCTCCATTATCAGATATCGTTAATGTCGTATTTCCGGCAGAAAGTTTTCTTGCTTTTACCTGAATCTTCTTATCTGATTTTCGACTGCATGCTTCACGGGCATTTTTCAGCAGATTAATAAGAATCTGTTCTATTTGTGTTCGGTCCACATTTAATTTCAGTTCGGGTGAGGGAACCTCAAACTGAAACTCTTCTTCCGGAAATAATTTCTTTAAATCCGTGAATAATTCCGCAATAGAAATTTGTGTACGAATAGGAGCAGGGATTCGTGTGAGCCGACGATAGTTCTCTACAAATTCCAGTAATCCTTTGCTTCTTCTGTGAATGGTCTGCATGGCTTGCAGCATAACAGAATATTCTTTTTCTCCCAGTTGACTGGGGATTCCTCTCTCGCTTAATGTTTCCGAAAGAGAAATGATTGGTGTGATAGAGTTCATGATTTCATGAGTCAGCACGCGTATCAGCTTTTGCCAGGCTTCCATTTCATTGCGTTCCAATACAGAATGAATGTTTTTTAAACTGATTAACTGCTGTTCTCTACCTTGAGTGGCAAATGTAGTGGCCATTTCCAGCACAGTGCTATTTTGTTCGATACGGATGACGGGGGTGTCATGGGCAACAGAAGCTTTCAGCAATGTTTCCGGCAATTGTGATATTTGTCCTAAGTGGGTAACGGCCGCCTGATTCATCCATTCTATATGTCCGGCTTTATCGGCAACAAGCACTGCCGTATCAACTTTGTTCAATAAGTTCTCGTAGTATTGGTGCTTGATCTCTTCTGCCAGCAATCTTCCCCGAAAATCTTTTAAAGTATCCGAAAGTTCTTCCGCCCATTCATTCATTATTTTGTTATTGAAAGGTGGATGGAAAGTTTGCATCATGTCATTATAGCGGAGGCCGTCTGTCAATCGTCGCAACAGAGCAATTTGTTTGAACTGCATACGGTAAAGATGTATTCCAATGGTTATCAGTAATATAAGGCAGATGGTAGTACTGAACCATAACTGCTTTTGAAATAGCAGGTAGCTGCCGATAGAAAACAATACTATCAGTAAAATATGTAAAATTACTCTGAATGCAAATCGTTTCATAAGCCTAATTTTTCAAGTTTGCGATATAAGGCAAAGCGGGTAATACCTAAATAGTCAGCAGCACGTGAGATATTCCCTTCACTAAGTTTCATTGCTTTTTCAATGGTTTGCCGTTCCAGTTGTTCAAGGTTCAAAACAATTTCTTCTTCCTTTTTTTGCTTGGGGGTGACGTGGAACTGGAAGTTTTCGGGTTTTAATAAAGAACCGTCTCCCAGTATTACGACACGTTCCATTGTATGTTGCAACTCCCGTACATTACCTGGCCACGTATATTTCAGCAACTTATTTTTGGCTTCCCGTGTCAAGCCACGCATTTCTTTTTTATATTTGCGTGCATAACGGTCCAGAAAATATTCAGCAAGCAGAATGATATCATTCCCACGTTCGCGGAGCGGGGGGATATGTATTTCAATTGTATTAATACGATATAGTAAGTCCTGACGGAAACTTCCTTCATCCACCATGTGGCGGATATCCGCATTCGTTGCGCAAATCAGACGAACATCAATAGGCATGGTCTGTGTGCTTCCTAAACGGCTGATCTGCCGTTTTTCGATCGCAGTGAGCAGCTTCGATTGCATGGGAAGCGAAAGATTACCGATTTCATCAAGGAACAAAGTACCATTGGTGGCAACTTCCATCCGTCCGGCTTTTGACTTTTTTGCATCGGTGAATGCTCCCTTTTCAAAGCCGAACAGTTCACTTTCGAAAAGTTGTTCGGGGATACTTCCCAGGTCGATGGTAACAAAAGGTTTGCCGTATCGGGGGGAGTAGCGGTATAGCAGTCGGGCAATCACGTCTTTTCCCGTTCCGTTTTCTCCCAAAATCAGAATGTTGGCATCTGTACTGCTAAGTTTGTTTATGGTTGCAAATACTTCCTGCATGATCGGAGATTCTCCGATAATATCCCCTTCTGGAGAACTTTGTCCGCTGAGTGCTTCTACTTGCTCTTTTAAGATGTTTACCTCCCGTTGAGATTGGCGCAGACGCATACCGGAGGTGAGAGTAGCCAGCAATTTTTCCTTCTCCCAAGGTTTGGGGATAAAATCTGTTGCACCGGCTTTAATGGCCCGTACAGCTTTATCTGTATCCGCATATGCAGTCATGAAGATGACAATAGCTTGCGGATCAATCTGCAAAATCTGCTTCAGACTTTCAAAACCTTCCTGACCGCTAATTGCATCACGGCTGAAGTTCATATCTAATAAGATAAGATCGGGCTGAAAGGTAGTCATAAAATGCTCAATCCGGTCGGGAGTGGTAGCTACCTTTATCTTTTCTGTATAAGGTTCGAGTAGTAGATTGAGGGCAAAGAGCACATCTTCGTTATCATCTACAATGAGTATCTTTCCTAGTTTGTTGACTTCATCCATAGGGTATGGGGTATATGATTCGTTACTTATCCTAAAGTTTTAATGCAAGGGCAAAGATATGGATAATAATCATGTGTTGTATGTGCGATTGCGCACTAAATTTGTGCGTATTTGCACGCTGCTTGTAACAGCGTAGTAAATGTAAATAACTGAATTAGAATGAAATATAAGAATGGCACAGGTTTTGAATAGTAAATAACAAATAAACCTAAGAATGAATCTGAAAATACTCTATATAACACTCGGAATCCTGTCGACTGAACTGCTGGCTGCTCAAAATCAAACAATGGAGATGTCGTTGGAGCAGGTGGTGAAAATAGCCCGTCTGGAATCACCCGATGCACGAACTGCACGACATAGCTTTCGTTCCGCTTACTGGAACTACAAATATTATCGGGCTAACTATTTGCCATCTTTGAGTTTGTCATCCGATCCTAATCTGAATCGTGCCATCAATAAGATTACAATGGGGGACGGTTCCGTTAAGTTTGTCGAGCAAAATCTGTTGAATACCGATCTGACTTTGAACCTGTCGCAGAATATTCCCTGGACCGGAGGTTCTCTTTTTCTCGAAACATCTGCGCAACGCATGGACTTGTTCAGCGAACATAAATACTCATGGCAAACTTCTCCTGTCATGATAGGATATCGCCAGTCGCTTTTTGGTTATAATAGTCTGAAGTGGGATAAACGTATAGAACCGGTACGCTATCAGGAAGCCAAGAAAAGTTATGTGGAAACACTGGAACTTGTTTCCGCCAATGCAATTAATAAATTCTTCGCTTTGGCCACCGCTCAAAGTAATTACGATATTGCTTCTTTCAATTATGCAAATGCCGATACGCTCTATCGTTACGCTCAGGGTCGTTACAATATAGGCACGATCACAGAGAATGAAATGCTGCAGTTAGAATTGAATCGTCTGACCGAAGAAACAAATCGTATGAATGCCCGTATAGAAATGGATAATTGCATGCAGGAACTTCGTTCTTATCTGGGCATTCAGGAAGATCGGGAACTTCGTGTGCGTATCAACTCGCAAGTACCGGATTTCAGTGTCAATCTGGATGAAGCATTGGCATTGGCATACGAAAACAGTCCGGACATACAGGCGATGAAACGAAGAAAACTGGAAAGTGAGAGTGCTGTGGCAAGAGCCCGTGCTAATGCGGGACTGAAAGCGGATATTTATCTCCGTTTCGGACTGACGCAGACTGCCGAAAAGCTGCCGGATGCTTATCGAAATCTGTTAGACCAGCAATATGTAAGTCTGAGTATCGCTCTTCCTATTTTAGATTGGGGAAGAGGGAAAGGACAAGTGCGGGTAGCCCGTTCCAATCGTGATCTGGTATATACGCAAGTGGAGCAAAATCGGACGGATTTTGAATTGAATGTCCGCAAACTGGTGAAACAATTTAATCTGCAAACACAACGGGTACATATCGCTGCCCGTACAGATGAAACGGCTCAACGAAGAAATGAAGTTGCCCGCAAACTTTATATACTGGGAAAATCCACTATCCTTGATCTGAATGCTTCCATTGCCGAGAAAGATAGTGCCCGCCGTAATTACGTATCGGCTTTGTACAATTATTGGAGCTTATATTACACACTTCGAAGTATGACACTTTACGATTTTGAACGGAATATGCTATTGACAGAAGATTACAATCTTCTTATAGAATAGCAACTTACTTAGCTTTAATAAATAAAAATATAAAATACCTGATAAAGTCATGGATATAAAATTAGAAAAGAAACCGTGGTACATTCAGATACTATCTGATAGGCGGACTTTTGTTTGCTGCCTTTCTGATTTATGTAATTGTTCTGTCATTAGGCCCCCGAAAATTACGTATTGATGCCGAAAATATTCAGATAGCGGAAGTGAAAGAGGATAATTTTATGGAATATGTAGATGTGGAGGGACTGATTCAGCCTATACTGACTATCAAAATCAATACCCGCGAAGCGGGAAGCGTTGAAAGCATCGTTGGTGAGGAAGGGAGTCTGCTCTATCAGGGGGATACCATTATCGTCCTTTCCAATCCAGACCTGCTTCGCAGCATTGAAGACCAGCGTGACGAATGGGAAAAGCAAATGATTACCTATCAGGAACAGGAGATTGAGATGGAACAGAAAAGTCTTAATCTGAAGCAGCAGGCTCTGACGAATAATTATGAACTGGAACGACTGAAAAAGAGCATTGCCCTTGATCGGGAAGAGTTTCAGATGGGAGTAAAGAGTAAGGCTCAACTACAAGTAGCCGAAGATGAATATAACTACAAACTAAAAAACGCGGCATTGCAACAAGAAAGCCTGCGACATGATTCGGCTGTTACGATGATTCGTAAAGAACTGATTCGCAATGACCGTGAACGGGAGCGCAAGAAATATGAACGTACTCATGAGCGATTGAATAACCTGGTGGTGACGGCTCCTATAAAAGGGCAACTAAGCTTTGTCAGGGTTACTCCGGGGCAGCAGGTTTCTTCCGGCGAAAGCATTGCCGAAATAAAGGTACTCGATCAGTATAAGATACATACTTCGCTAAGCGAATATTACATTGACAGGATCACTACCGGACTGCCTGCTACCGTCAATTATCAGGGAAAGAAATATCCGCTGAAAATAACGAAAGTCGTCCCTGAAGTAAAAGACCGTATGTTTGATGTCGATCTTGTCTTTACCGGCGATATGCCCGATAATGTCAGAGTCGGCAAAAGCTTCCGTGTACAGATTGAATTAGGTCAGCCGGAACGGGCGCTTATTATTCCACGGGGTAATTTCTATCAGTCTACAGGAGGACAATGGATTTACAAAGTGAATGCTTCGAAGACAAAAGCAATCCGTGTACCATTAAGTATTGGGCGGCAGAATCCGCAGCAGTATGAAATTACGGAAGGTTTGCAGACGGGAGATTGGGTAATTACGACAGGATATGATACCTTTGGCGATGCAGAGGAATTGATATTAAAATAAAAACACGCAATATTATGAAGATTATACAGTTAGCTATCCGGACCTTATGTAGGTTTAAAATATATACGATTATCAATATCATCGGATTGGCATTAAGTATGGCTTGTGTCATTATTATATTCCGTTATGTGGAACAGGAGCTTACTGTAGACAGCTATATTCCGGATAGAGATAGAATAGCTTTTCAGATACAGGAGGATAAAAGTTCTCCCGGAAGTCGTTTTGTTACCGGAGCTGGTTTCTCTGATCCGGATATAGAATGCAGTTCTACTGTCTTATGGTATAATAAGGATGTGATTATCTTGGACAAAGAACGCTTCGATGTAGAAACCATTGTTGCTGATAGCAACTTTGTGAAAGTGATGAAATTTCCGGTACGTTATGGTAATATTGCTTCTTTAAATGATAATCCACAAAACGTCATAATTACGCAAATATTGGCCAATAAGCTTTTTGGTGACAGGAATCCTATCGGAGAGAAAATTACTTATTCAACAGGTGATCCGTTGACTGTGACAGGTGTTATCAGTATGCAAGATAGAAAAAGTTCGATACATTTTGATCTTTTGGTTTCAGATAAACTGCAAGAAGACTGGGTCGCTACTTTTCCAGTCAATGTAGTACTTATCCGCCAGGGGGCAAATCTGAACACAATAAATCAACGTCATGCGGCATACGAAACAGAACCCCGGACTGAAAAAGAAATACGAAATCAGTTGCTATCTATAAATGACAGCTATTTTGATTCTTCTGTCGTTTCATACAATGATATGTTACTACATGGAAGTCCTAAACAGTTACAGCGGTTGTCTTTAGTTGCTATCCTTGTGTTGTTAATCGGCATATTCAACTTCATGAGCCTCTATACTGTGATTTTATTGAAGCGGGGAAAAGAGTTCGGATTGAAGAAAATATTCGGTAGTACTCCGATACATTTGTTCGTACAACTCTACATTGAGAATTTATTTCTCATAGCTATTGCATTATGTCTTTCCTGGTTTTTAATTGAAATCTCTACAGGATTTATTGAAATACAGTTTGGAATGGCACAACAAAAAGAGATAGCCTTCGATGGTCTGTTATCTGTCTTATTTCTTCTCTTGTTACCGGGGATTGCTGTGATTTATCCTTTTTTACGATACCGACATATTACACCCGTCCGTTCATTGCAAAGTATATATATTGGAAATAAACTCACTGTGGTACGATATCTCTATTTAAGTGTCCAGTATGTCATTACCTTTACACTAATTGTTTTGTCTTTGTTTTTTGTCAGGCAGCTATACGAAATGTTGCATACAGAGACAGGCTATACAACGGATAACATAATCAGAGCAGAGTTCCAGATTTACGATCGAAAAACACCTACAACTAAAGAGGAATTCAGAGCTAGTTTGAGTAGAAGAGAGACTTCTTATAGTCAGATAGATCAGCAAATGAATGCTTCTCCATTGTTTACTGCGTGGGGATATAATTATCTTCCATACGAATACCAACTTGAAAATAGCAGCTTTAATTTTAAAAAGCCAATGGACAATGATTATAAAGCAGTTGCTTTGATACCTTCTACAGAATCTACTTCAAGACTTTACGGGTTCAAACTGTTGGAAGGACGTTTATGGAATGATAGTATAGACCAGGAAGGAGATGCTAAATTGATTTTAAACCGGAAAGCTATGTCATTGTTCGGATTTAAAACTCTTAGCAAAGCTGAACTTCAAACAGAAAATCCGATATGGCCGCAGAAAAGTAATTCGCCCTATCAAATCATTGGAGTGATCGAAGATTTCTATTGCGGGCACCTGTCGAAACCTATCGGACCAATAGCGTATATGTATTGCAAAACCTATTCCGATCAAGTGCCTATCGTGGCAGCCATCGTTCCTGGCAAGCAACAGGAAGCTATCGCCTTTTTGGATAAACTTCATCACGAAACTATGGATGGAACATTTGAGTATGCTTTTGTGCAAGATGAGATCAGTAATTTGTATCGGGAAGACCGGCAAATTACGATTATATATTCTTCTTTCGCACTTCTGGGAATTTTGATTTCTTCATTGGGATTGTTCGGACTTTCATTGTTCGATATCCAACAACGTTATCGGGAAGTTGCCCTTAGAAAAGTGAATGGAGCTATGATGAAAGATATTCTGCCTTTACTTTTAAGACAGTACATTTTGATATTGGGTGCTTCGTTTGTAATAGCTATCCCTTTAGCTTATTGGGGAATTAATGTTTATCTGGAAAACTATGCCTACCGGACCGACATTAGTTGGTGGCTATTTGCTTTGGCAGCCATCATCGTCTTACTAATTTCATTAGTAACCTTGATTTATCAGGTAAGAAAGGCTATTGCTATTAATCCGGCTACTATTTTGAAAGGACAATGAAAGATGAAAACATCAAGTACTATTATATAATTTTAAAAATAATACAATTATGATCAAGACAATTAATTTACAGAAGATTTTCAAGACCGAAGAAGTAGAAACCTGGGCGTTGAATAACGTAAGTATCGAAGTGAAACAAGGAGAGTTCGTTGCCATTATGGGACCTTCCGGTTGTGGAAAGTCAACATTGCTCAATATTCTTGGGTTATTGGACAATCCGACAGGAGGGGAATATTACCTCAATGGAACAGAAGTTTCCAAGTACACAGAGTCACAGCGTACCAGCCTTCGTAAAGGAGTGATCGGTTTTGTCTTTCAAAGCTTCAATCTGATAGATGAATTGAATGTTTATGAAAATATTGAATTGCCTTTGCTTTACATGGGTATCTCAGCTTCCGAACGTAAAAAGAGAGTGGAGACTGCTATGGAACGAATGGCTATCACACATCGCAGCAAACACTTCCCGCAACAACTTTCCGGAGGTCAGCAGCAGCGTGTTGCTATTGCCCGTGCAGTAGTTGCCAATCCTAAGTTGATCCTGGCCGATGAGCCTACCGGTAATCTGGACTCAAAGAACGGTAAAGAAGTGATGGGGCTATTGAGTGAACTAAATAAGGAAGGAACCACTATTGTGATGGTAACACATTCACAGCACGATGCCGGTTATGCCGACCGTATCATTAATTTGTTTGACGGACAGGTAGTAACGGAAGTCAGTATGTAATATATTCATAAAGTACCATGATTAAACACTATTTGAAAGTAGCCTTTCGCAATTTGGTAAAGTACAAGACACAGAGCCTTGTCAGTATCATTGGCCTAGCTGTTGGTTTCACTTGTTTTGCGCTGTCTGTCTTATGGATTCGTTATGAAATGACTTATGATACTTTCCATAACGGGGCCGACCGTATCTATATGGTACGTGCGCATTATACTGATTCCCCCAGTAGTACATCCAATGTTACTCCTTACCCTTTGGCGAACTATTTGCAGGAGAAAATGCCGGAGATAGAAGCTACTGCTTCCACTTCCATATATCGGGATATGAAATTCCGTCTGGGAGATAATGAACAGGAAGTAGTAATGGCTACAGCAGATTCTGTTTTCATGAACTTTTTCAATATACGGCTGCTGAAAGGAACTGTCAACTTCCTGAAAGAAAATGATCCGGAAATCGCCATTACGGAAGAGTTTGCCCGAAAGCTTTTCGGCAGTGAAGAGGATGCTTTGGGGAAAGAAGTAGAACTGAGCGGACGTCCCCGTAAGATAGGTGCCATTGTGAGCGGATGGTCCCGTCATTCCAATATACCGTATAGTGTATTGAGTTCGGCAAGGCGCTATCCACGTTGGAGTAGTAAGGGAGAACAACTGTTTATCCGTGTTCGCGCAGGAGTGGATATGGATACTTTTCAAAAGAAGATGGAAGACATTGATATCTTAGATATCCCCAAAGAGAGCGAGCTTGCGAAACTTCTGATCACGCCCATTTCGGCTTTGCGTTATTCGGATTATGTTTCTAAAGTAGATGTAGTCATCTCCTTCAGTTATATTTTCTATTTCTCCTTAGCAGGCGGATTGGTCATTATTTGTTCCTTATTCAATTACCTGACGCTTTATATCAGCCGGCTTTGTATGCGTAGTCGTGAAATGGCGCTTCGTAAAGTAAATGGTGCAAGTAATACATCTTTGTCGATTCAGTTTGCCATTGAACTGTTATTGATTCTATGTATCGCCCTGCTATGCGGATTGTTGATGATAGAGGTGAGCATGTCTGGCTTCCTGAACTTCACACAGATAGAGACAGGTTCATATTATGGAGAGATCATTGCATATCTTTTGATTGTAATCATTCTGTCTTTCCTGTTGGCACAGATGCCGTTATCTTATTTTCGCCGTCGGACATTGCAGGAAGCGATAAAAGGAAAAGAGGTAACTACCAGACCTTATCTGTTTCGTAAGATAGGAATTATCATGCAGTTAGTTGTCAGTCTTGCTTTTATCTTCTGTGCGGTTGTTATGATGAAGCAACTCTATTTTCTGAAAAATACGGACTTAGGAATGGAACGTCATAATGTCGGTAATGTAGCCTTGTGGAATGGAGATATAAAGCAATGGTTGGGGAAAATAGCTGCTTTGCCCATGGTGACAGAGGCTTTGCCCCCTTCGTATTTCCCGATTATTCCTACAGGACCGATGATGTATGTCGAAATAAACAACTGGGATGATTCGTCGAAAGCGGTTGAAGAACCTTTAACAGTTGGTATGATGCCTGCTAAAGAAGAATTCTTTGAATTCTATAAATTGAATTTATTGGAAGGCGAGTTTATATCGGACAAGAATCAAGAAAATGAAGTCGTGATAGATGAAAATACATGCCGTAAATTTGGATGGAAACGGGCTTTGGGCAAAAGTTTCTATCATGAATATAATGGTCAGCGTAGCCTATATAAGGTTGTCGGAGTAGTCAGGAACTTTAGCTATCGTTCTCCTACGAGTGAACCGGGACTGATTGCTTTTCAGCATCCTAAAGCGCAAGATTATCTGTTGAATCGTGCCAGCATTCTGTTTAAATTTAGAGAGGGCACGTGGAATGAATGCCGTGCGACCATAGAGAAACTGTACAGAGAGGAATTTCCGAATGCGTATATGCGATTGTTTAATGAAGAAGAGGAATATAACAAGTACCTCCGCTCCGAAGATGCACTGATGAAATTATTGAGTTTTGTATCATTGGTTTGCGTCATTATTTCTGTATTCGGAGTTTTCTCATTGGTAACGCTGTCTTGTGAACAGCGTCAGAAAGAGATTGCTATACGTAAGGTGAACGGAGCGCAAATCCATCATATCCTGCAGATGTTCTTCCGGGAATATTTATTGTTATTGATCATAGCTGCCGTTATTGCATTCCCCACAGGATATGTTGTAATGAGGAGATGGATCGACAGCTACGTGAGACAAACATCGATAGATGGCTGGGTATATATAAGTATCTTTGTTGTGATAGCTATTATTCTTTTGCTTAGCATCATTTGGAGAGTATGGAAAGCTGCCCGGCAGAATCCGGCAGAAATTATCAAGAGTGAATAACATAAACACAATGTCATGATATATCATTATTTAAAAATAGCTTTTCGCAATCTGATCAAGTACAAGACGCAGAGTATTGTAAGTATAGTCGGCTTGGCAATTGGTTTCACCTGTTTTGCATTGTCTGCCCTATGGATACGTTATGAAATGACATACGATACGTTTCATGAAGGGGCGGAGCGCATCTACTTGGCAGGTAACAAGTTTGAATTGCAGGGGGACGGATTTTCCTACTATTCATCAGGTTTATTGGCTGACTATATGATGAAGAATTGTCCAGAGGTGGAAAAAGCTTGTCATTTATCTAAAGAGGGTATAAAACCTATTGAATACGAGAAGAATATATATCATACATGGCAGTTGGAAGTTGATTCCAACTTTATTTCGGTATTTAATATCACAGTGATAGACGGGGACAATCGTTTGCAACTGGGCGATAAACAGATCGCTATTACAGATAAAATAGCTAAACAGATATTCGGAAAAGAATCCCCCATTGGCAAAAGCTTACTATTTCCTAATAGAGGAAATACAGAAATGATGATAGTTGCAGTGGTGAAATCATGGGAAGGACACTCTTTGTATCCTTTTGACATCTTATTGCCCTACAAAGATGAAGATCCGAATTGGGGTAGACAGCAGTGCAATACTCTTTTCCGTATGTATCCGAATAGTGATGTGAAAGCATTGGAGAAGAGGCTAACTGAGTATGAAATCCAACAAGACTCACATAAACAATTAATAACGACTCCTATTGCTCTATTGTCAACATTGCGGAGTACTCATCCAAGAGAAGATGTTAATGTCAAATTGAATCATGTTCGTCTTTTTGCTTGTATTGGCGCTTTGGTTATTATTTGTGGACTGTGTAACTACTTAACGATGCTAGTAACTCGCATTCGGATGCGCAAGCGTGAATTGGCTTTACGAAAAGTGAATGGATCTTCTAATACTAGTTTGCTATTATTACTTCTTTCAGAATTGATTTTGTTACTTCTGATATCATCTGGAATAGGGATTATGTTAATGGAATTAATTCTGCCCATTTTTATATCGCTATCGCAAATAAGTGAGAATACTTCATTTTTTTATAACGAAGTACTTGTTTACATATTGTCTTTGATCATACTAACAGTAGGTGTCGCTACTATACTTATATACTATATCAACAAACAGGCTTTGCTTGAAAATATCAGGCATAAGTCTAATCTTCATCTTTCCGGTTGGTTTTATAAGGGCAGTATTTTGTTTCAATTATTTGTTAGTCTAAGCTTTATCTTCTGTACTTTAGTCATGATGAAGCAACTAAACTTTCTACTAAATTCAAGGGAACTCGGATTGGAACGTCATAATGTGGGAGTGATAGTTTATGCTTCGGGTTGTGAGAAAGCTACTTTAGCACAAATAGTAAAACAGACCCCTGATATAGTGGAACATATGGAAGAGTTTTATACCCCTATTCCAAAGTTTTTGTATTCTACTTTTAGAGTGAGCGATTGGGAAGGAAAGTCAGATGAACAACAAACTTTTAATATGGAAGATGAAACTATTAATCAGAATTTTGCCGACTTCTTCCATATTGAAGTTTTAGAAGGTAGTATGCTGGATGATAAAGATGAAAAAGGAGCTGTTGTCATTAATGAGGCTGCTGTCAAAGCTTTCGGGTGGAATGCACCGATAGGAAAAGAGATAAACGGAGAATATAGGGTAAAGGGTGTTATCAAAGATATATATTATAATGCTCCCATACATCCAGTGTCTCCGGCAATGTTCTCTTTACAAAAGAATAATGATAGGGGGCATCTAATTTTCAAAGTAAAGGTACATGGAATAAGGTATCACAGAACCTGCAAGAAGAAGTACATAAAGTCAATCCTGATGCGATATTAGATTTGATTAATATGGAAGAGGCTTACAATGATTATATGAAGTCAGAAGATACATTAAGCAAGTTACTGAGTGTTGTTTCTCTTATCTGCATCGTGATTGCCGTATTTGGCATATTCTCCTTAGTGACTTTATCATGCGAACAGCGTCGAAAGGAGATTGCCATTCGGAAGGTAAACGGTGCAAGTGTTAAAGTTATTTTGAACTTATTCTTTAAAGAGTATTTGCTTCTGCTTATCGTTGCGTCATTCATCGCTTTTCCATTAGGATATGCCATTATGAAGCACTGGCTTGAAGGATATGTAAAACAGACTTCGATAAACATCTGGATATATGCAGGAATATTTGTAGCAATGCTTCTTATTATTTTTATAAGTATTATCTGGAGAGTTTGAAGAGCTGCCCGACAGAATCCGGCAGAGGTAATTAAGAGTGAATAAAATAATAAATAATATACGATGATACGACACTACTTAAAAATAGCCTTTCGCAATTTGATAAAATACAAAACGCAAACTATAATAAGTATTATAGGATTATCTGTCGGATTTACCTGTTTTGCTCTTTCTACGTTTTGGATACATTATGAGATGACTTATGATGCCTTTCTAAAAGGATCGGAGAGAACTTACATATTATATAAAGAATCAGTATTAGAGAATTCCGGTTTCGATACTTCGTCTCCATACCCTTTATCTACTTATTTGAAACGAGACTTTCCGGAAATAGAAGCAGCGTGTGCTTTGACGAGATGGCAAAATGTAGAAATCTCAGTGGAAGGACAGTCACCTTTGGAAGGTATTGAGATAGGAGCAGATTCTTGTTTTATGAATATGTTTGATATTTCTGTTGTATCGGGGAATACGGATTTTATGCACTCGGATGAGAAAATAGCCTTAACAAAGGATATGGCGATGCGTCTGTTCGGTTCAACGGATATTTTAGGACAGAAAGTGAACTTAAGAGGTAGCTCTCAGACTGTATGTGCAATTCTTGATGGTTTGGAAGATCATAGCAATCTGTCATTCGGCTTTTGGACAGAAGGTGCTTATTTTAGTAGTTGGACCGAAGACTGGCAGAATTCAGGCTTCATGACAATTCTCAGATTCCATAAGAAAGTGGATCTTCAACTTTTTCAGAAGAAGCTTAACGAATATGCTCAGGAAAAAGAGAAGGAAAATATATTTATTGGGAAATATCGATTGATGCCAATCACAGGTTATTATTATTCAGCTCTAAATACAGAAAGGACAGTCGAGTTTTATTACCTGATTCTTTTTGCGGTAGTAGGCGGATTAGTTATATTGTGCTCTCTTTTCAACTATTTTTCTTTATTCTTTGCCCGTATGCGTATGCGTGTCAGAGAGTTGGAACTGAGAAAAGTGTGTGGCTCTTCTCATATGGGACTATTTATATTACTTTCCGTTGAATACTTGTTGATATTGTTATTGTCAGGATTACTGGGAATGACTTTTATTGAACTTTTTCTATCAGTATTCAAGGAAGTGTCAAATATCAGTGGAAATATTTACGTAGAATCTTTCTTCTATCTGGGAGGAGTTGCCATTACTTCCTTAATTTTATTTCTACCGTTTATTGTAAAGAAGAATTATCATTCCCGAAAGACAGTCGGAAAAGCTTTGTACCGTAAAATCAGTGTCGTGCTTCAACTGATAATTAGTATTCTTTTTATATTCTCAGTAAGCGTCATTATGAGACAGCTTTTTTTCCTGAATAATGTTGATTTAGGTTGGGAGAGAAAGAATATAGCAGTTTTTCAATATCTGTATCCGAATGATTCTTTTAGTGCCATAGCGGATAAAGTAGAACAAATGCCATGTACCAGGGAGGTACTGAAAGGAAATTATGGCTTATTGCTTCAGGGAGTAAGAATTTCATGGCGGATAACAGACTGGGATGGAAAGCAAAGTAGCACAGATCAGACAAATTTGGAATGTCTGGCAGAAAATGAAGAAATAATGCGATTCTATCATTTAAAGCTACTGAAAGGAGAAATGCTGAAAAAAGATGATGTTGATAAGATTGTAATCAATGAGACTGCCGTTAAATCTTTGGATATGCATGATCCAATAGGAAAAAAAATATACCAGGGAAAAGACAAGCATGAGTATACCATTGTCGGAGTCATTAAAGACTTTCATACCAGCCCACCTACAATTCCTGTAAAACCGGTAGCTTTTATAGGTCAGAATAACGAACTCTCTGACAGAAAGCAGATTATAGTCAAATATCATGAAGGGCAATGGCAAGAGCTAAAGCAGAAAACCGAGGATTTATTTGCCAAAGAATATCCGGGAGTTGAATATGTATTGACCAATATAGAGGAACATTATAATGAATATTTAAAATCAGAATACATTCTTCTTAAATTATTAGGCTTTGTAAGTATAGTCTGCGTGATTATCTCTATTTTGGGTATTTACTCTTTGGTGACACTGACTTGCGAACAGCGATCCAAAGAAATTGCTATTCGTAAAGTGAATGGAGCTATAATTCGGGATATTCTGATTCTGTTCCTGAAAGAATACCTGATATTATTGATCGTAGCGTCCCTCATAGCTTTCCCAATAGGTTATATAGCTATGAAACATTGGTTGGAAAGCTATGTAGAACGGACAGAGATAAGTGCCTGGATGTATGGAGCTATTTTTATCATTGTAGGGCTTATTATATTCTTCAGTATTATAGGCAGAGTATGGAAAGCTGCCCGACAGAATCCGGCGGAAGTAATCAAAAGTGAATAACATCCTTAGTATAAAAGCAATATGAAGAACCAATTATCTGCTATCAGGACTTTATCCCGTTTCAGAATATACACGATGATCAATATTATCGGGTTTGCAGTCAGTGTGGCTGCAACGTTGATAATTGTACGCTATATCCATCAGGAGATAACAGTTGACCATTTCTGTAAGGACCTGGACCGATTGTACTTGCTGACTATTCAAAGGAGTAATGGCAGCATTTCGATCACAGATAATA
>OGMX01000825.1_pt1 | contig 17588 bp, 14 predicted proteins | sample 1573351 | NCBI WGS metagenome assembly OGMX01 (sample SAMEA2581926, study PRJEB24529) | metagenome | biome: Human gut stool | place: China | collected 2011 | reverse complement strand
TGCTAAAGGATTAAAAGTTAAACGTCCCATGAACCGCGGTGTAGGATCGCCCATGGCTTCCGCAGTCTGCGCGTGTGCATACTCGTGGATAGTGATAGCTATCAAAAGCGCCGGAATCCTATATAACATTGATGAAAAATCAAAATCTAACATACAAACCTCCATAATCGTCAATAGTAATATTATACAGTATTTTACGTGAAAAGAAAACGGAACCGCTGACAGCGATTCCGTCTTTTTTGTGAATTCTTATTTACCTGTAAATTTAGGAGTACGTTTTTCTTTAAAGGCAGTTATTCCTTCTGCACTATCGTCCGTGCCCATACATAAAGGCTGGGCAACTGCTTCCATTTCCAGCACTTCGTCTAAAGTCATCGCAGTATTATTCAGATATTTTTTGATGAGCCCTATCGCTAAAGGTGCTGAAGCTGCAAGTCGTTCAGCCATTTGCATAACCGCGTCCTCAAGCTCTGCTGCAGGGAAGATATGATTTACCAACGCCATTTTTTCAGCAGTTGCTGCATCAATCAAATCAGCTGTAAACATCAGCTCTTTAGCTTTATGAACGCCGGCAGCTTTCGGCAGGAAATATAAACCACCACAATCAGGTATCAACCCTACTTTCGCAAAGCTTTGAGCAAATTTAGCTGTATCTACTGCATAAATAAGGTCACAGGCCATCATCAGATTAACACCGGCACCAGCGGTAACACCATTGACCATGGCAATAATTGGCTTCTCGATTGTAGTAATACGTTTTGCAACTTGCCCTACTTTGGTAATGAAAGCCTTTTTTACAGCAGTATCTGCAAGAGTCTCCAAAAACGGCAGATCTCCGCCGGCACAAAAAGCTTTTCCATTACCTGTCAGCACAGCACATTTTATTGCCGGGTCTTTTTCTACCTTTGTCAGAGCTTCATGCAACCCGTCAATCAATGCTTCATTCATTGAATTCAAGCTATGCGGTCTGTTCATAGTAATTATAGCAACCTGACCTTTAAGTGAAAATAAAACTGCATCTTCCATACTCGAAAAACCTCCTCTAAATTTTATTACAAGCTGTAGTTAGGAGCTTCTTTCGTAATGATGACATCATGCGGATGGCTTTCTTTCAAACCGGCGCCAGTCATACGAATAAATTGAGTTTTTGTAATCATTTCTTCGATATCCTTAGCACCGCAGTAGCCCATACCTGCACGCAAACCACCAACCAACTGGAAGATTGTTTCTGCAGCCAGGCCTTTGAAAGGTACGCGTCCTTCAATTCCTTCTGGTACCAATTTATCGGCGTTCTCCTGGAAATAACGGTCTTTAGAACCGCGTTCCATAGCACCTAAAGAGCCCATCCCACGATATACTTTATAAGAACGGCCTTGATAAATAATAGTTTCACCAGGGGACTCTTCAGTTCCTGCTAACAAACCGCCAATCATAACAACATTGGCACCTGCGGCGATAGCTTTAGCAATATCACCGGAATATTTGATACCGCCATCGGCAATAATAGGAATACCATATTGACGTGCAACTAATGCGCAATCATTGATAGCAGTAATCTGCGGGACGCCGATACCGGCTACAACACGGGTCGTACAAATAGATCCTGGCCCGATGCCAACTTTAACGGCATCAAGCTGCTGGACGGCATCAACGCCACATTTGATTAATGCTTCAGTTGCAGCGCCTGTTGCTACATTTCCGGCAATAATATTCAATTCCGGGAAAGCTTCGCGCAATTGACGCACTGAATTCAGGACTCCGTGCGAATGTCCATGAGCAGTATCAATAACTATAACATCTACCTTAGCATTAACTAAAGCGGAAGCTCGTTCCATCATATCAGCACCAACGCCTACAGCAGCGGCTACACGCAGACGCCCATCACTGTCTTTGCAGGCATTAGGATACATTTTAGCTTTTTCAATATCACTGATTGTGATCAGCCCTTTAAGATAACCTTCGCTATCGACCAACGGCAATTTCTCAATACGGTGTTCGCGCAGTAATTTTTTAGCTTCTTCAAGACTCGTACCAACAGGAGCAGTTACCAAACCTTCACCAATCATACATTCTTTAATCTGTTTATTAAGATTAGTTTCAAAACGCAGGTCACGATTAGTAATAATTCCCTGCAGCTTACCATCAGGATCACAAATAGGAACACCGGAAATATGATAATGCTCCATCATTTTTACGGCATCTGCAAGAATATTATCAGGAGCCAGAAATAAAGGATCAACGATAATACCATGCTCGCTGCGCTTTACTTTGGCAACCTCTCCTGCCTGTTCTTCAATCGTTAAATTTTTGTGGATAACACCTAAACCGCCTTCACGGGCAATGGCAATCGCCATTTTTGATTCTGTAACAGTATCCATACCAGAACTGATCAGAGGAATATTCAATTTAATGTTTTTAGTCAAATAAGTGGAAACATCTACATCACGCGGCAAAACATCAGATTCTGCCGGAACCAAAAGCACATCATCAAAAGTTAAACCTTCTTTTGCAAATTTGTCTGTACGCATTATAAAACTCCCTTCTTCTTTGAAATATTTTTACTATACTAGCACAGTGATTACACAAAATCAAGTAGTTTCTGTAATTTTTTTTACAATATCTTGTTTAGGAACCTTAAAAGATACTAAAAATGACCGATTTACTGCAACATTACAGCAATCCGGTCATTTTTTATTTAAGAATTATTTTTACGCAGTTCTTCCAGCAGGAACTCATTTTTAATCCGTATATATGTTCCCTTCATCCCAAGCGATTTCGTTTCGATTAAACCGGCACTTTCGAATTTACGCAGAGCATTAACGATTACAGAACGTGTAATCCCGACACGATCAGCAATTTTAGAAGCTACAAGCAAGCCTTCCATGCCTTTCAGTTCGCCGAGAATATTGACAATAGCTTCCAGTTCGGAATAAGAAAGCGTTGAAAAAGCAATCTGAACCATTGCTTTCTTACGCACTTCTTCTTCTACTTTAGCTGCACGCTCGTGCAGAATCTCAACGCCGATAACAGTCGCAGCATATTCTGCCAGCAGCAGGTCTTCATCGTCGAAGGGTTTATCATATTTAGCTACGATCAAAGTACCAATACGTTCGCCGTTACCGTAAATAGGCACGATAGTAGTTTTTTTCTGATCAAAAAAGCATTTTGTACCTTTAACAAAGGAACATTCCTGATTTTTATGTTCAATATTTGAAACTGTTTCTTTCGCGTCCATAATAAAATCCAGATATTTTTGCGGGAAGTTTTTGACATCCAAAACCTGTTCGCGCATGATATCACATTCGAAATCATCCTGAAGAGCGCTGCCTTTAACGCCGCCCTTACGCCCAACGATATAAATGTTAGCGCCAATAACATCACGCAGCAGACGTGCGATAGCGTTATATTCTACTTTTTCCCCTCTTTGCAGCAATTTGTTGATTTTTCTTGTTTTCTCCAAAAGTTCCATGATGATTCCTCCCTCAAATTTTAAGCACGCGGATGATTTTTCTGATATACAGAAGTAATACGTTCAGTCGTAATGTGAGTATAAATCTGCGTTGTGGACAGATTAGCATGTCCAAGCAATTCCTGAACAGCCCTTAAATCAGCACCATGATCTAAAAGATGTGTGGCAAAAGTATGCCTGATCGTGTGAGGACTGACTTTTTTCTGCATAGCCAGTTGGGTTATATATTTATCTAAGATCCTACGGACACTGCGATCCGTCAGCGGACCTCCCCTGCTATTAACAAAAACCTTGTCATGCGCCTCTGTTTTATTCTTTTCCATCAAAGCTCCGCGTGTAACTTGCAAATACTGCCGTACAGCCTGGCAGCAGGTATGCCCTATCGGTACGATACGTTCTTTATTGCCTTTACCCAGCAGCAAAACATATTGGCTGCCAAGATCTATATTAGTCACCGTAAGTCCCACCAATTCGGAAACACGGCAACCTGTGGCATAGAGTAATTCTAATATCGCCTGATCTCTTAATCCCAGCGTATCTTTATCCGGTAAGGTTAATATCTCATTGATTTCCAGTTCTTCCAAAAATACAGGTAATCTTTTTTCCAGCTTTGGCGTTCTTACCTTAACAAAAGGATTTTGCTCCACATAATTTTCTCGCATTAAAAACTTATAAAAAGAACGCAGCGAAGAAATCCGCCTGGCAATCGTCGTACGCGCATACTTTTCTTTATTGAGCAGCGCTAAATAGGCACGAATATCCAAAACTCCGATCTTCTGCCATTGAAAATCTTTCCCCAGCCGTTCTGCTAAAAAATTACTGAATAAACTTATATCAGCGGCATAATTTTTAACAGTCAGCGGCGACGTGTTTTTTTCAACCTGCAGATACCTGAGAAACTTATCAACCATAGGATATTGCGATATTGACTCTGCCATAATAAATCCCTTCTTCTTATGTAGACTTATAGTATCACAAACCAGGAAGCTATTTCAATAACCAAGTACTAAATTTTTTGAATTTTTTATTGAATACACAAAAATGTGTAAAAATCTGAATATAAACAAAAATAGCGGCCAATTTAATGTGCCGCTACTCTTAATATTTTAATTTTTTATGCCTAAAGTCTGCCAGATGCCTTCGTGCTGAACTGATTTTGCATCAAAGTGCAGCCAATTAAAAGTCAACTGCAAAATAGTACTGATGCCAAACGCAGCTATTATAGTACCTAAACCAACCTTCGCTCCCAGCAGCCAGCCAGCCAGCAAAACACTGCCTTCTATAAGGCCTCTGATCATACCAATCGGAACTTTCGGCAGCCGACGTTTTAACCCGATCATCAAAGAATCGCGCGGACCAGAGCCAAGTCCGGCACTGATATAAAAATAAGTGCCCAGACTGATGGAAAACTGCCCTAAAAACATTACGATGATTCCCAGCCAATAATTTTCTATTAAAGGTACAGCATGATAGTACTGAAGAACATCAACACCAAAACCGATCAATACAGCATTAAGAATCGTACCTAATCCAAACCGCTCACCCATAGCAACTGTCACTACTAAAATCAAAAGCCCACTCAAAACATTGATCGTCCCATAGGTCAATCCTGTAACATAGGAAACACCGATACCAAAGGCTTCCCATGGCGCCAAGCCGATATTAGCCTGGATGCCAAGGGTCAAACCAATGGAATACAGTGCCAGACCAAAGTGCAGCCGCAGCAGTTTAAAAAACAAGTTATGTTTGTCTTTCCAGTTCATCACAGCTTACTTGATTATTTGCAGTACATCCTGCAAAGCATTCAATGAGCGCTCTGCAATCAGAGCGTTTTTCTCTTTTTTATTACGTATCTTTTTACCTAAAGACGGCAGCAGTCCAAAATTAACATTCATCGGCTGAAAATCCCTGATTTCAGGATTGCTTATATAATGTGCCAATGCACCGTGAGCTGTTTCTTTAGGGAAGGTAATATCGGGAAGCTCTAAATAAGCCCGAGCGGTATGAATGCCAGCCATCAAACCAGAAGCAGCCGATTCCACATAACCTTCTACACCTGTCATTTGCCCGGCAAAGTAAAATCTCGGCATCGCTTTAAAATTAAACTTATCATTCAATAATTTAGGCGAATTGATATAAGAGTTTTTGTGCATTACACCATACCGGACAAATTCTGCATTTTCCAGCCCCGGAATCATACCAAAAACACGTTTTTGCTCAGGCCATTTTAAATGAGTCTGAAATCCGACCAGATTATACAGCGAAGCAGCAGCATTATCCTGACGCAGCTGGACCACGGCGTAGGCCTGTTTACCAGTTCTCTGATCTACCAGTCCAACAGGCTTTAGTGGACCGAAGCGCATGGTATCTTCACCGCGGCGAGCCATTTCTTCAATAGGCATACAGGCTTCAAAAAAAACTTCTTTTTCAAATTCTTTGACCGGAGCCAGCTCTGCTGTTCGTAAAGCTTCCCAAAACGCCAGATATTCTTCTTTGGTTTCAAACGGGCAATTCAAATAATCTGCATCACCTTTATCATAACGTGAGGCACGATATACTTTTTCATAATTCAAGGACTCTGCGGTCACAATAGGCGCAGCGGCATCAAAAAAATGAAAATAATCTGCTTCTACCAGCTTTTTGATATTTTCAGCCAATACTGCTGACGTCAAAGGCCCGCTGGCAACTACAACATAACCTTCCAACTGCTGCAAATCTGTTACTTCTTCATAAACCACAGTAATTAAAGGGTGATTTTTAATAATTTCCGTAATGCCCTGAGCAAAACCTTCCCTGTCGACAGCTAAGGCTCCGCCGGCTGGAATCTGATGTTTATCAGCCTGCTGCATGATCAGAGAATCAAGGCGGCGCATCTCTTCTTTAAGAAGACCGACAGCATTTTCCAAATTATTGGCACGCAGAGAATTGCTGCAAACAAGTTCCGCAAAGTCTGCAGTTTTATGCGCTTCGTCAGACTTTACCGGACGCATTTCATGCAAAATTACAGGAATGCAATATCTAATTATTTGATATGCTGCTTCACAGCCGGCTAAACCTGCGCCGATAACATGAATCGGTTTATTTGCTTTTAGCACTTTTGCGTCCTGCCTTTCCTTTTTTTATATGCAAGCCATTTTCACAGGTTTCATTAGAACAGTACAGTTTCTTATTGCCGTTCTTTTCAATTCGTTCCAGCATCACTTTACCGCATTTCGGACATTTTTCTTCTGTTGGCCTGTCCCATGATGTAAATTTACATTCCGGATAATTGGCACAGCCATAAAAAATACGGCGCGTTTTTGTCTTGCGCTCGATAACTTCACCGCCGCATTCAGTGCACTTAACACCGATCTTATGCAGAATCGGCTTCGTGTTGCGGCATTCCGGAAAACCGGGACATGCCAGGAACTTACCAAAACGCCCCTGCTTTATTACCATCATACGTCCGCATTTTTCGCATTTCACATCACTGACTTCTACAGGAGCTTCTACTGCCTCAATTTCTTTGTCGGCTTTTTCCATCAATTTTGAAAACGGCACATAGAATTTTTCCAGTATTTTAGTCTTATCAGCTTTATGCTCAGCAATCTCATCAAGCTCTGTTTCTAATTCAGCAGAAAAAGGAATATCAATAATATCTTTGAAATAATTAGTCAGCATATCGACGATCATGAGCCCCAGCTCGGTAATCATCAGTTTTTTGCCTTCCTTAGCAATATAACCGCGGTCCAGAATAGTCTGGATAGTAGGCGAATAAGTACTCGGCCGTCCAATACCTTTGTCTTCCAGCTCTTTTACCAGAGTCGCCTCAGTAAAGTGCGCCGGTGGTTCGGTGAAGTGCTGTTCAGCCGGTAAAAGTTTATATAATTCTACAGGCGTTTTAGCCTCCAGATAAGGAACGGTTTTATCCTTATCATCGAGCAGGTCTTTTTTATCACTTAGCTTTAAAAAGCCTTCAAACTTCAAAACAGAGCCCGTTGCACGCAATTGGTAATCGCCGGCGCCGATCAGCAAAGTAGTAACATCAAAAACAGCCGATGCCATCTGACTTGCAACAGCACGGTTCCAAATCAAAGAATAGAGCTTAAGCTGATCTTTATTCAGATGTTTTGCCATTTCCAACGGTGTACGATGTACACTTGTGGGGCGGATCGCCTCATGTGCGTCCTGGGCATTTTTTTTACTTGAATAGCTGTTTGCATGTGAAGGCCTGAATTCTTTGCCAAACTCACTTTCAATATAACTGCGGATATCATCAGCAGCAACATCAGCAATACGTACTGAGTCGGTTCTCATATAAGTAATCAAACCGACAGAACCTTCTTTGCCCACAGCAACACCTTCGTACAGCTGTTGAGCTACCATCATCGTCTTTTTGGTAGTAAAATTCAGACGTTTAACAGCCTCCTGCTGCAGGCTGCTGGTAGTAAACGGAGGCAGCGGATTACGTTTACGCTCTTTTTTTGTTGCTTCTTCAATGATATAAGCAGCTTTAGCCAAAGCTTTTTCTACAATAGCCGCTTCCTCAGCAGTATGTATTTCCAGTTTTTTTCCCAGATGTTTGATAACCTCTGCTTCAAAAATAGGAGCTTTCGCTTTTTCACGCAGTTTAGCATTCAAAGTCCAATATTCTTTAGGAATGAAATCAGCGATTTCTTTTTCACGGTCAGCAATGATTTTTACTGCTACCGATTGTACACGTCCGGCACTCAAGCCTTTTCTTATTTTACGCCATAACAAAGGACTAAGCTGATAGCCTACGATACGATCAATAATACGACGTGCCTGTTGAGCATCAACTTTATCCAAATCAATCGGGCGCGGATTCTTCAAAGCATCTTTTATGGCACCAGAAGTGATTTCATGAAACTCAATCCGACAGTTTGCTTCCGGGTCAACACCAAGGATATGCGCTAAATGCCAGCCAATAGCTTCGCCTTCACGATCAGGGTCAGTTGCCAGATAAATTTTATCAGCTTTTTTAGCCAAAGTTTTCAATTCTTTAATCAATTCGCCTTTACCGCGAATATTAATATATTTAGGCTCAAAATCATGTTCGATATCAACGCCAAACAAACTTTTTGGCAAATCGCGCAAATGTCCCATTGAAGCGCGGACAGTATAATTGCGCCCTAAAAATTTTTCAATAGTTTTTGACTTAGTAGGTGATTCCACGATTACTAAATTTTTCGTCATAATAATAAGTCCTCCTAAATTCGGTAATACCTGCGCCCATCTGCCAGGCCAAGTTTACCTTGCATTTGCAGATCCAGCAGTTCCCCGCTGATCTCTGCCAGAGAGCGACCGCTTAATTCTACCAGTTCCTCTAACGTAACCGGTTCCTGTGTCATTATATCCATCAATTGTTTAGCCAGTTCTGAAACGGCCTCTGCTCCTTCACTGGCAAACAACGATAAATTCTCTATTTTCTGCTTACTGCCGAAGTTCAATTCCAGATCATTCAAAATATCTTCCGGCCTATCTACAAGCTGTGCTCCAGATTTTATCAGACTATGGCAGCCAATACTGTTAGGCAGATAAATACTTCCTGGAATACAATATACCTCATGCCCTTCATCTGCGGCAAATTCAGCCGTTATCATAGCACCGCTCTTTTTAGCCGCCTCAACTACCAGTATACCTTTCGTCATTCCGTTGATGATTCTGTTGCGCGACGGGAAGTTAGCAGCAAGAGGTTCTGTTCCAGGTGCAAATTCTGTTACCAGCGCCCCATTTGAACATATCTGCTCGAAAAGCGCCGTATTTTCACGCGGATAAACAACATCTATACCGCAGCCAAGTACGGCAATCGTACTTCCCCCAGCCTGTAAAGCACCTTTGTGAGCAGCACTATCAATACCCTTAGCTCCACCGCTTACAATAACCAGCCCCGCTGAAGCAAGATCAGCAGCAAAGTCACCCGCCGCCTTTAACCCATAAGTAGAAGCTCGACGTGAACCAACGATACCGATACTGCAATCAAGCCTGGGCAAATTACCCTTGATATATAAAACCTTCGGCGGTAATGCGATATGCCTTAATGAGACCGGATAGTCCGCATCACTGCTTATCATCAGCCGCACCTGCTGCCGCTCGCAAAAATTCTGCAGCTGTTCAGGTAACGCAAGATTTCTAAATTTTAGGAACTTATCAATGGCCGCCTCTTTATAAACGCGGGCAGCCAAAAGCTCTTGTCTATCAGCAAGATACGCACTACGCGCACTGCCAAACACCGCAACTAAAGCTTCAAGCTTACTGTTGCCCAATCCGACAGCAGCGCTTAAAGCACCCCAATAATAACGCTCCACAGCAATGCCTCCGATAAATTGCAGGCATCCACACGAAAACCGGGTGTCGCAAAATATTATTTTTCCCAAATCCATTTCATTATAGAGTTGATTTAGTCAACGGTCAAGCTTTTACTTATTTTTCAAGTTTTTTTAAAATATAATTGCTTATTTCTTCTGCAGCTCCAGGTTTACCATATTTCAAGCTGCGCTGCTGCCTCTGAAGCAAGCGTACTTGGGAGTCGACATCCGCATATCGGCAGACCATCGTTTTTACTTCCTGAGGCGAACCGGCTACCTGTGCACCGCAATACTGCTCTAAATAAACAGCATTACCGGTTTCCTGACCAGGCAGCGGCTTATAAATAATATAATTGCAGCCCGCAATCAATGTTTCAGCCGCCGTTAAACCACCGGCTTTAGTTACGACAATATCAGCAGCCAGCAATAACTCCGGTACATCATCCGTAAATCCATAAACAGTCAGTGGTATTTCTTTAAAAATTTCCAGGCGGTGCTGCAAAATTTCATTATGTCCTGCGACCGCAATTATTTTCAAACGCTGTGGCAAATAACCGTGGAAAGCTTTAACTATGCTCTCCATCGGTAACAAGCCTTCGCCGCCGCCCATCAACAGACATACTATATCCTGCTCAGACCAATTAAATTTACGACGCAGCTCCTGACGATCATATGCCTGGTAAAATTGCCGCCGAACCGGTATTCCCGTCGGTAAAACCTCAGCATCAATCCCATCAAACTGTGCACGCAGATTTTCTGATGCTGCAAAATACACATCAACGCCTTCGCAAAGCCACCATTTATGTACAGTATAATCAGTAACCACCGCTCCCAACAGCAAATCCGGCTTGAATTTTTTCTTATAGATAGCCATGATACCTGCCGGTGTAGCATGTGTGGCAATTACAGCATCGGGGTTGGTCCTGACGATAAAATCCTGTGCCAAACTTGCTAAGGTACCATTAATAAAGTTACGCAGCCATAGCGACCCGCTCTGACGGTTTCCCCATTTATAAGCCAGCTCATACAGCCAGGGACAATATGAGAGTACCCATAAATAAAAACGTAAAAAAGCATTGCCGATACTGCCCGGAAAAAAGTCAAAAATACTTCCGTGCACTACCTGCACATTGTCTGCCAGTGCAAAAGACTGTTCCAGAGCTTGAGCAGCCAGCTTATGCCCTGAACCTATCGGAGCCGACAATAATAATATTGTATATTTTTTTTCACAAGATGCCATTTATAAACTCCATTTAAGAAAAATTTATCAAAAAACTTGAACCTGTAGCGCTATTATTGTATCATAAAATGTAATTAGCACAATATCAAGAGCTAATTTATTCTATATAATGATGGAGGTTATCATGAAAAATCGTTTACCAGTTGAACATTTTCATTTTCCGGTAGAAAAAATCAAAGCCGGTTATTACACCGACGCTTATTTTCTGCGTACCGAAGAGATACTGAATGGCGATAATCACCATCCTAGAGTAATGATGCAGCTTTTTACCCGTGAACCGGTAGTTGTTTGCGGCATCGATGAAACTATCGCCCTGATCAAAACCTGCGCACATAATCCTGAAAATATTACGATCCATGCTTTACATGACGGAGATGAGGTTGCACCCTGGGAAACACTAATGACGATCGAAGGTGATCTGGCAGACTTTGCCCATCTGGAAACTATCTATCTTGGTTTTCTGGCGCGGCAAAGCCGTATCGCTACTAATGTACGCCGTGTTGTCAAAGCAGCAAACGGCAAACCGGTCCTCTTTTTCCCTGCCCGGTATGATACCTATCAAACCCAGGAATCTGACGGCTATGCTGCTATGATTGGCGGTATCAAAGGTTTCTCTACTGATGCCAACGCCTTAGCCAGCAATGGCAAAGGTCTGGGAACTATTCCCCACGCCCTGATCGCAGCATACAACGGCGACACGCTGGCAGCAACCAGCGCCTTTGATAAATATGTAGCGCCTGATATCGCGCGTATTGCCCTGGTCGACTTTGATAATGACTGTGTTGGTACGACTTTACAGGTAGCACGCAAACTTGGCCGCAAATTAGCAGGAGTCCGCTTGGATACCTCCGGCACTATGGTAGATAAAAGCCTGCTCAGCCAAATGGGTATGTTCAAACCGACAGGCGTCTGCAAGGAACTAGTACATAATGTACGCACAGCACTTGATGCAGAAGGTTTCGATTATGTAAAAATTATCGTTTCCGGCGGATTTGACGCCGAACGTATCAAAGAGTTTGAAGCATTAAAGGTTCCTGTAGATACTTATGCAGTAGGATCCAGCCTTTTTGACGGTAATATCAACTTTACAGCGGATATCGTTATGGTAGACGGCAAAGAATGCGCTAAAGCAGGACGAGTACATCTTCCCAACCCACGGCTGGAACTTGTTAAGTAATTTTGAAAAAAGTAAAAGCACTGTGAGATTCTCACAGTGCTTTTTTATCAAACAAGATTATTTTTTCCAGATACCAAGCGGAGCTCCTACAGGCCAGAACTGACGACCATAGAAATTATTAAGGAACCCGGCTCCGGCGCAATATAAGGAAATAAGCGCTACTGCCATTTCAGCATAAGCAGCCATGGTGTGCGGGAAATGACCGCCGATACCAAGTCCGTCTAAAGCTAAACCTAAAAGTAAGATATCAATGAAAACCATATCTACGAATAAGAACAGACTTGCAGAGGACGCAGCAATGGTACCAATGCAGGCAAATATAAAATAGGCCAAAAATGCAAAACCAATAGCTTTAGGATCCACACCGGCAGCAAGACCAGGACCAAAGGTTCCTGCTTTAATCATCCAGCTCATACCTACTGCAGACCAGAAAAAGCCGAAAGCACTGAAAATTGTTGCGCCAAAAATATTGCGATGGCAATAGTCAAAATAACCAGCCAACAGCTGGGCGAAGGATCCGCAGAAAAGAGCCCACGGCAAAACCCAGGATACTCCTTCAACGATACCTAATTTTTGTGCAGAAGCCACCATTGTTACGACGGCCAGACCAAATAGTCCCAAGGGTGTAGGGTCGGCTACTGCGATTTGAACATGCTGCGTTGAATCATTATTAGTACTCATTCATACGCCTCCTTTATTTTGGTTTGGTTGTGAATTATTCCACACGCATATATAATATACTTTAAAACTAACAACATCGTCAATAACTGTTACATAAATTTAGCACTTTTGTATACAAGTGTGATATTGTATATTTTTCAGAAAACTTATCTGTACTATAATCGCACTATTTTAGTATATAATTTATATAAAAGGAAGTGATTTTATGAGTTTAAATGCTACCCCATCTTCTGAACGCGTTCACATCGGTATCTTCGGTAAACGTAACGCCGGCAAATCAAGCCTTATCAACGCGATCACCGGGCAAAATTTAGCAATCGTTTCTGAAGCCAAAGGTACAACCACAGATCCTGTTTATAAAGCTATGGAACTGCTGCCGCTGGGACCAGTAATGATCATTGATACTCCGGGTATCGACGATGAAGGCGTTTTGGGCAGCCTGCGTATTCAAAAAGCATATCAGGTACTCAACAAAACTGATATCGCGCTTGTAATTATTGACGCTGCAGTTGGCCCTTCTGCTGAAGATCTGCGTTTGATAAAACGGATCAATGCCAAAAAAATCCCCCTGCTCATCGTTATCAACAAATGTGAAACCATAAATGAAGATAAAAAAACTGCTTATCAAGCTCTGCTGCCAAACGGGAAACTTTTATTTGTCAGTGCTAAACAGCAGCTCAATATTTTTGAGCTTAAAGAAGCAATCGCCCAAACCGTACCTGCAAATGAAAATAAAGCACAGATAGTTGCTGATCTGCTGTCGCCTTCGGACTTCGTTGTCTTAGTAGTGCCCATCGATTCTGCCGCCCCTAAAGGAAGACTGATCCTGCCGCAGCAGCAAACGATCCGCGATATTTTGGAAGCAGATGCTGCCGCTATTGTAGTTAAAGAAAACGAACTGACCAACACACTGCAAAATTTAGGTAAACGACCCAAACTGGTTATCACCGACAGTCAGGTCTTTAAAAAAGTTGCTGCTGAAACGCCGGCAGATATTCTTCTGACCTCTTTTTCGATCCTGTTTGCACGCTATAAAGGTAATCTGCAGACTTCCGTTCAAGGCGTTACCGCACTTGAAAGCCTTGAGGACGGAGATAAAATTCTTGTCGGCGAAGGTTGCACACATCACCGCCAATGCGATGATATCGGCACCGTTAAGCTGCCACGCTGGATCAAAGAATATACCGGTAAAAATCCAGAATTTATTTTTACCAGCGGCACGGAATTTCCCCTAGACTTATCGCCGTATAAAATGATTATCCACTGCGGCGCCTGTATGCTGAACGAACGTGAAATGCAGTACCGCATCAAATGTGCTGTGGACCAAAACATACCTTTCACCAATTACGGTATCACTATCGCCTATATCAACGGTATTTTAAAACGCACCGTTGAACCCTTCCCACAGATTTATAAATTACTGGATAAATAATAAAAAGCTGAAACCAAAAGGTTTCAGCTTTTTATTTAAACTTTAGCGTACTTCTTCAAACATTTCCGCACCTACACCGCAGGTAGGACAGATATAATCTTCGGGCAGGCTTGCACCTTCATAAATATAGCCGCAAACCTTGCAGCGAAATTGTTTTAAACCTGCTGCAGACTGAATTTCTGTCGGAGCGATATAAACTCCTCCCAAATCAGAACTTCTGTCAAAATACACCGTATGCAGCATCTGTTCTGCCAACTCACTTAAGGGTTCACCGTAAAATTCTTCGTATAATTTAATGATTTCAGGATTTTCGTGGCTTAACCGCAGCTGCATCGAATCGTCACGTTTATAAAGGCCTTCGATACGCTTGGCACGCAGCGCATCCCCTTTATATTCCCTGTCTTTAGGCTGACCGCCCCCACCGATGCATCCGCCCGGACAAGTCATTACTTCGACAAAATGATAGCTTTTTTCGCCGCTTTTGATTTTTTCGATCAATTTACGGACATTAGCAGTACCATAGACGATAGCAACCTTTACTTTCAAGCCGTCAATGTCTACGGAAGCTTCTTTGATACCTTCCAAACCGCGTACGGGCTTCAAATCATATAGTGCTGCCGGAGCAGTTTTTTTCGTTACAAAAGTGTAAGCACTGCGTACTGCAGCTTCCATAACGCCACCGGTATTACCGAAAATCACGCCGGCACCTGACCCCAGTCCCATAAAGTCATCATATGCCTGATCTTCCAATGCTGCGAAATCAATATTTTCATCTTTGGCCAGCATAGCCAGTTCACGCGTAGTAATAACATAATCCATATCACGCATACCGTTCATACCTAAATGCCTTGCAGCAGCATTCATCTCATCACGGCGGATTTCATATTTTTTAGCTGTACAGGGAGTAACAGCCACATTAACTATTTTTTGGGGATCAAGTCCCATTCTTTTTGCAAAATAAGTTTTGATTGTCGGCCCCTGCATTCCTATCGGGCTTTTAGCACTGGAAATATGCGGAAGCATTTCCGGATAATAGGTTTCAGCAAATTTGACCCAGGCCGGACAGCAACTGGTAAACTGTGGCAGCGTTTTTTCGCCTTTTGTGATACGTTCCACCAACTCACTGGCTTCTTCCATGATCGTAAGGTCAGCAGCAAAATTAGTATCCAACACATAATCTGCCCCCAGTTTTTTCAGCAGCGCTACCATTTTTCCTTCAACAAAGCTACCGTCTGCCATAGCAAATTCTTCACCTAAAGCAATGCGCACAGAAGGAGAAGTGCTGAAAATAACGATCTTTTCAGGATCGCGCATTGCTGCTGCTACTTCATAAGCCTCAACCTTTTCAGTAATACTGTCTGCCGGGCACACATTAGCGCACTGCCCGCAGTTTATACAGATAGGCACATCTCCGGTCGCCTTGAGATCGTAGGTACCGCAGACACCGATATAATCGGTGCAGACTGCTTTACAGGAACCGCATTTGATGCATTTGAATTCCAACCTTTGTACAGCAGGATTATCCGGTTCAATAGCAACACGGATATCTGTAAATTGATGTTTACTCATATAAAAGACCCTCCTCTTTTATCACTGCCTTTATTATAACTGCTCTCAATTATTCTTGCAATAGATACTAAAAGAAAATTATTATCCTAATTGCAGATAAAAAAATAACTGCCGTAACGCAGTTATTTTATCTGTCCATATAAATTTATTCAAAAGTATAAAACTCATCGCCACTGCCGCATTAGATATGAGTAAATAAAGCACACTGCTATTTTTTATAACGTTTATAAGCAAAAAACACGATGCCCGTAACAATAACCAATACTGTCAAACGCATACTGTTTTGCTTAAAATTTACAATATCATGCCCAATAACAACTTCTAATGCCGTCGAAGGAAATTTACCGATCAGGTTGGCAATAATATAATCTCTGACGCTGATTTTGCTCAAAGCCCCGATGGCAGTTAAAATTCCCGAAGGAAAATAAGGCAGCGCTCTGGCAAATGCCATCCACTGCAAACCGTTCTTACCGCTGGCTTCGTCGATATTTTTCAGGCTGTTACTTGTAGCAATGATCTTTTCAGCAGTACCTCTGAATAAATAACGCATCAGCAGAAAGCTGATCACAACACCGACAGTTTCCGCCAGCCAGGAAATCAGTATTCCCAGTGGCAGACCGAAAATCAAACCATTAGCCGTTGAAAGAAAAATTGAAGGAAAAATACTGGCCGCATTGATGAACACATCCAGTAAAAAACTGATTACAATTGCCCAGGGCCCAAAAGACCGCAGATATTCAGCCAAAGCATTGACGTTACCGCTGATAGCCAGTTTAAGAGTTTTATCAAAAAAATCCTGAGCAAAAAAATGTATACAGCATCCCAGCAGCACCAAAAAAGCCACCGCAATGATTTTAGTTATGACATCAGGGTCACGATACCATTTAGTTTTATTCTCCATTAAAACTCCTTTAATATTACGAATAAAAAATACGCTGGAACCGTTCGTCAAATTGACTGCTAAGAGCATCTTCGATCTCTCGCAGCATCTGCGGGTTCTTGAACGCTTTTTTCGCTAATTCACGTGCTTCTATCAAAACGCCTATATCTTGCAGTATATCAGCAATATATAAATCAGGCAAGCCGTGCTGACGCAAACCGAATAATTGCCCGGCACCGCGCAGCTCCAGATCTTTTTCTGCCAGAAAGAACCCGTTATCACTGTCGCGCAATACCTGCAGTCGTTCCAGTGTTTCCTTATTGTCATTATCCGTAAGCAGCACACAGTACGACTGATCCTTGCCGCGCCCTACCCTGCCGCGCAGCTGATGCATCTGGGCCAACCCGAATCTGTCAGCATTTTCGATGATCATCAGCGTTGCATTGGGAACATTGACACCAACTTCAATAACTGTCGTCGTAATCAGCACTTTGATTTCTCCTGCGGCAAAGAGGCTCATAATGTCTTCTTTTTCCTGGTTTTTCAAACGTCCGTGCAGCAGAGCGCAGGGAATATTTTTTAAATACGTTGCCTGCAGTTCCGTATAAACTTCTGTTGCCGAGCGCGCTTCTACACCTTCAGATTCATCGATCAGAGCACAGACAACATAAGCCTGATGTCCGGCCTGTACCTGACGCACCAGTCCAGCATATACGGCATTACGCTTCTCACCGGTGTAGCACAAAGTCTCAATCGGTTTACGTCCAACAGGTTTTCCCTGCATCATGGAAGTATCAAGATCACCATAAATAGTTAAAGCTAAGGTTCGCGG
>OGMX01000792.1_pt1 | contig 18226 bp, 10 predicted proteins | sample 1573351 | NCBI WGS metagenome assembly OGMX01 (sample SAMEA2581926, study PRJEB24529) | metagenome | biome: Human gut stool | place: China | collected 2011 | reverse complement strand
GATTGCCATTGGACTCCCGCAAAGAGTATACAAAGTCTGACTGGATTATGTGGACAGCTGCTATGTCTTCAGATTTAGAAACTTTCAAGAAATTCATAGATCCACTCTATAAATATATCAATGAAACTACTTCGCGGGTACCTATCAGTGATTGGCATCACACAGACAGTGGTGAATGGGTTGGGTTTAAAGCGCGTTCGGTTATTGGAGGATACTGGATGCAAGTGTTAATGGACAAAACTCGATGAAATGTTTAATTAACTATACATTTATTATTAACTAGAATGAAAAACATGAAATGTAAAATGAAAAAAGTATTGAAGGAATGGCGGTGGATATTGCTGGCATTATTCACGATTTGCATTTGTAGTTGTAAGGACGATGACAATGTAGAGACTGGAGCCTTTGATCCATCAAAACCTGTAGCAATTTCTGATTTTACTCCGAAAGAAGGAGGAGCCTATCAGAAACTATTGATTTATGGTGAAAATTTCGGAACAGATGTTTCGAAGGTAAAAGTGAAGATTGGTGGCAAAGATGCTATTGTTATTAATGTAAAAAGTACTTATGTTTACTGTTTTGTTCCTTCAGGAGCTTTTAGTGGTGAAATTGAAATCACTGTAGGAGAAGGAGAGAATGCAGTAACAACGACTGCGAGTACTACTTTTAGCTATGAGAAAAAGATGGTTGTAGGTACGCTTTGTGGCTATCGCAATAATCGTGATGATCAAGGTTGGAGAGACGGACCATTTGATGGACCGGAAGGTGTCAAATGCTGTGGCTTTAGCGATAACGGACGATTAGCTTTTGATCCGTTGAATAAGGATCATTTGTATATTTGTTACGATGGACATAAAGCTATACAGTTGATCGATTTAAAAAATCGTATGCTTTCTTCTCCTTTGAATATCAATACTATACCTACTAATCGTATACGAAGCATTGCTTTCAATAAGAAGATAGAAGGATATGCTGATGAGGCAGAATATATGATTGTAGCTATTGATTATGATGGTAAGGGAGATGAAAGTCCTAGTGTATATATTATTAAACGTAATGCGGATGGTACATTCGATGATAGATCTGATATACAATTGATAGCTGCTTACAAACAATGTAATGGAGCTACTATTCATCCAATCAACGGAGAATTGTATTTTAATAGTTATGAAAAGGGACAAGTATTTCGTTTAGACTTGGTTGATTACTTTAAAACTATTAAGAATGGTGGAAGTTGGGATCCTATAGTAAAGAACAATCCTAATACTTTTAAGCAGTTATTCACTATTGCTGACCCAAGTTGGGAATTTCAGATTTTCATTCATCCTACTGGAAAGTATGCTTATTTTGGTGTGATTAACAATCATTATTTCATGCGTTCCGACTATGACGAGATAAAAAAGGAATTTATTACCCCGTATAATTTTGTCGGGGGATATAAACAGTCAGGTTATAGGGATGATGTAGGAACTGAGGCACGTATGAATAATCCTTGTCAAGGAGTATTTGTGAAAAATCCGGATTATACTGGTGAAGAAGAGTATGATTTCTATTTTGTAGATCGATTAAACTTCTGTGTACGTAAAGTAACTCCAGAAGGTATCGTATCGACCTATGCGGGACGAGGAGCGTCAACTTCCTTAGCTGACGGAAACCAATGGGGAACTGATGATGGTGACCTACGAGAAGTGGCTCGTTTCCGTGATGTAAGTGGACTTGTTTATGATGATGTGAAAGAGATGTTATGTACATGACCAGGTGGGACATACTATTCGCACTATTTCAATGGAGCAAGAAGAGAATGTAGCCGGTGACGAGAATATACCGGAAGATGAATCAACAGTGGAATCTAACGAATAAACACATTTATCAGATTATGAAAAAATATTTAGCCATTTTTTTGTTGATGCTGGTTGTCCCATTGACGATTTCTGCACAACAAACAATTACCGTGACTGGTACGGTTACCGACACACAAGATGAGCCGATGATTGGTGTTAATATCACTGTAAAGGATGTAGCAGGTTTGGGAACCATTACGGATATCAATGGTAATTTTTCTATAAAGATGGAACCTTATCATCGACTAGTCTTCTCATACATCGGATATGATGATGTGGAAGTACTTGTAAAAGAACAGCATACTGTTAATGTAAAGATGAAAGAATCAGAGGCTAGTGTACTGGATGAGGTTGTGGTAACTGGTATGGGGGCACAGAAAAAACTGACAGTGACGGGAGCTGTAACCAATGTGAATGTGGGAGATTTAAAACGTTTCCCTACTTCCAATATGTCTAACGCTTTGGCCGGTAATGTTCCGGGTATTATTGCCCGACAAACTTCCGGACAACCGGGAAAAAGTACTTCTGAGTTTTGGATACGTGGTATTTCTACTTTTGGAGCTAGTTCAAGTGCTTATATTCTGGTGGATGGCTTTGAACGTAGCAGTTTGGATGAACTTAACATTGAAGACATCGAATCATTCACAGTATTGAAAGATGCGTCAGCTACTGCTATTTATGGTTCTAAAGGTGCAAATGGTGTAGTATTGATTACAACAAAACGTGGTAAAGCTGGAAAAATCAATATTGATGCCAAGGTAGAAACTTCTTATAATACGCGTACTATCACTCCGGAATTTGTAGACGGTCTTTCGTATGCCAGTCTGATGAACGAAGCATTAGTGACTCGCAATTTAGGAATGGCCTATCAACCGGAAGAATTAGAGTTATTTCGTACACAAATGGATCCGGATTTCTATCCGAATGTGGACTGGATGGATTTGATCCTAAAAAACGGAGCATGGAGTTATCGCGCTAACTTGAACATGAATGGTGGTGGTAACACTGCTCGTTATTTTGTTTCTGCAAGTTATACGGAAGATCAAGGTATGTATAACACAGACCAAACGTTACGTGATGATTACGATACAAATGCCAACTATAAAAAGTGGAATTATCGTATGAATGTTGATATAGATATCACCAAATCGACTTTATTGAAACTAGGTATAGCAGGTTCATTAGCCAAACGTAATAGTCCAGGACTGGCTGATAACGAGATGTTATGGGGCATGCTTTTCGGATACAATCCTATTGCAACGCCTGTATACTATTCCAATGGATATGCGCCTATTTCCCACCGGGATAACGTAAACAAACTTAATCCCTGGGTTGCATCTACGCAAACTGGATACAATGAAGATTGGCAGAATAATGTACAAACTAATGTTACATTAGAACAAAATTTTGATTTCATTACCAAGGGATTGAAGTTTGTAGGACGTTTTGGCTATGATACAGACAACAGTAACTGGATTAATCGTCATCGTCAACCAGATTTGTATAAAGCGAACGGACGTAGACAAGAAACGGGAGAGATTATTTATGAGAAAATGTTCTCCGCATATGACATGACACAATCAAGTGGTAGCTCTGGCAAACGTCGTGAATTCCTTGATTTACTGTTAAGCTGGGAACGTGCTTTCGGAAATCATCATGGAGGAGTTACTTTCCGTTACACACAAGATAGTGAGAAGCGGACAGTAGACATTGGTACGGATATTAAGAATGGAGTATCAAAACGTAATCAAGGGTTAGCAGGACGATTTACTTATAACTGGAACTATCGTTACTTTGTTGATTTTAATTTTGGTTATACCGGATCGGAAAATTTTGCACCAGGAAATCAATTCGGTTTCTTCCCGGCTTTTTCTCTTGCATGGAACGTTGCCGAAGAGTCATTTGTTAAGAATAACTTGAAGTGGATGAATATGTTTAAAATACGTTATTCTCATGGTAAGGTAGGTAATGATAATATTGGGGATAACAACCGTTTCCCATACTTATATACTATAGCCACTACAGGATATAACAGCGAAGGCAAGCCTAATTATGTATATAACTGGGGATTTGGTGATTATGGAAAATCATTCATAGGAACTCATTACACACAGATGGCTTCTAATGGCATTACTTGGGAAGTTGCGACTAAGGATGACCTGGGGATTGATCTTTCTTTGTTTAATGACAAATTTACAGCGACAGTTGACTATTTCCACGAAAAACGTACAGGTATTTTTTTAACACGTGAGTTCTTGCCTGACATTACAGGTCTTGAGAGCAAACCTAAAGCGAATGTAGGTGAAGTGAAATCTCAAGGTTTCGATGGCAATTTTGCTCTTAAGCAGAAACTGGGTGAGGTGGATATGACTATTCGTGGGAATATAACTTATAGTAAGAATGAAGTGCTCGAAAAGGATGAAGAGAATCAAGTCTATTCTTATTTATATCAAAAAGGGTATCGTGTAGATCAAGTTAAAGGATTGATAGCTGAAGGATTGTTTGCTGATTACGATGATATTCGTACCAGCCCGAAACAAGAGTTTGGTACAGTGCAGCCTGGAGATATCAAATATAAAGATGTAAATGGTGATGGTGTTGTAAACGATAATGATAAAGTTGCTATTGGCGCTACTACCACTCCAAACTTAGTATATGGTATAGGGGCATCTTTCGCATGGAAAGGAATTGATGTAAATGTTCACTTCCAAGGTGCCGGTAAATCCACTTTCCCTATTTATGGTAAGTGTGTATATGCATTCAGCGAAAGTGACTGGGGAAATATCTTTAAAGATATGATAAGTGATCGTTGGGTAGATTCAGAGACTGCTGCCAAACTGGGATTGCATGCTAATGAGAACCCCAATGCAACATATCCGCGTTTAACTTATGGGGAAAATAAAAACAACCAACAAACCTCTACTTATTGGATGCGTGATGGTCGATATATTCGTTTGAAGAATCTGGATATCGGTTATACTTTGCCAAAAAGCATAGTCAATAAACTGCACTTCAATAATATTCGTATCTATATTGCAGGATCAAACCTGATTACATGGTCTAAGTTCAAAACATGGGACCCGGAAACTGGCAATCCGCGGGGTGAAGCCTATCCGCTAACAAAATCAGTTACTATGGGTTTATCTGTTAACTTATAAAAATACTAAGAGATTATGATAAAGAAGATTTATATATTATTATTAACCGTATTAGGGATGGGAGTAATTTCTTCTTGCTCTGATTACCTGAATTCGGAGAAATATTTTAAGGATCGTCTGACACTGGAGAAAACTTTCGAAAGTAAGGATCATGTGGAAGAATGGTTAGCTTATGCTTTTTCATTTATAAAAAATGAAAACTATGAGGTGACGACTAAAGGACCAAGTGAGAATTCGTTTTGTTTTTCAGACGATATGTATTATGGTGACCGCGATAAGACAATCGATGCAACAAAGAATGAATTGTCATATAATATGTTCAAGTTAGGAGAATATGATGAGAATACTTATAATGTTGGGGCATGGGGGGCATGTTATAAAGGAATTTTCCAAGCATCAGTATTTATCCATAATGTTGACCGGTGTCAAGAGATGGCTGATTGGGAAATACTAGATTATAAGGGGCAGGCTCGTTTTGTTCGTGCTTACTATTACTGGTTGCTCTTACGTCGTTATGGTCCAGTGCCTATTATGCCGGACGAAGGAGTGGATTATACTCAAAGTTATGATCAAATAGCTACTCCACGTAGCTCATACGAAGAAGTGGCACAATATATCAGTGACGAAATGGTACAGGCTACTAAAGAGTTACAATATGATCGTCGTACTGATAATTATGCTATAGGCCGACCTACTCGTGGAGCTGCATTGGCAGTTCGTGCTTATGCACTGATTTTTGCAGCTAGTCCGTTTGCTAATGGAAATAATGATGAATATGCGCAGCAATTGGTAGATGATGAAGGGCGTCGTTTGCTTTCTTCCGAATATAGTGAAGAAAAATGGGCAAAAGCTGCTGCCGCTTGCCGTGATGTCATCGATTTAGATGTTTATGAGTTGAATATTGTAAATAAATCCACATCTGATAATGGACCTTCTGAACGTCCGACTGTTACTCCACCGGCTGATGGCGAGTTTTCCAATCAACCCTGGCCAAAAGGATGGACAAATATTGACCCGCTCAGATCATATCGTACTATCTTTGATGGTACTATATTACCTGCAAACAATAAAGAACTGATATTTACACGCGGGGCAACAAATATAGATATGTTGGTACTTCATCAGATGCCCAAAGATGATGGCGGCTGGAACTGTCATGGTATGACACAGAAAATGCTGGATGCATATTATATGAATAATGGTAGTAATGAGCCGGGTATGAACTCTATGTATCAAGGAGTAGCTAATTATCAAGGTATTGTAGATACTCGTGAACGTAGAACCGGATTTACTGATTTGCAAGACTTGAAGGATAATAAATATCCGGAATTAGGTTGGAAATATGATCCGAAGAAAGGAGATAACGATCAGGCCAAAACTGGGATGAATGTTTCTTTGCAATATGTAGAACGCGAACCACGATTCTATGCTTCTGTTGCTTATAATGGCTGTACCTGGTATTATTTGAGCCAGACTGAAAGCAAACCTGCCGATGTAAATCAACAAGTTTGGTACTACTTTGGAAGTTCCGATGGTTATCGTAATGACGGTTTCTACTTGCGTACAGGTATAGGAATCAAAAAGTTTGTTCATCCAAACGACTATCCAGGCAATTATGTTGCGAAAGCTGAAACAGCAATTCGCTATGCGGATATTCTACTGCTTTATGCTGAAGCATTGAATGAGTTGACTGGAACATACAATATACCTTCTTGGAATGAGGCGACAACCTACACTATCAGCCGTGATAAAGAACAAATGGAAAGAGGTATTCATCCGGTACGTATTCGTGCCGGGTTGCCTGACTATCCAGACGAATTTTATCTGCAGAGTGGGGTTGATGATATGCGTAATGGGCGAAGGAAAACGTTACTTTGACATTCGCCGTTGGAAAGATGCGCCAGTAGAAGAATCTCTGCAAATATACGGTTGTAATGTCTTTGTTGGTGAAGCTAAGAGAGACGAATTCCATTCGGCAATTCCTGTTTACAATCTCCCGTCTACTTTCTCGGAAAAGCTATGGTTATGGCCTATCAAACATAGTGAGTTGAAACGTAATTCACGTTTAACACAGAACCCAGGATGGACAATGTATGATTAATTCTAAACATAAAGACTTATATATGAAGAAAATATATACTTTGGCAGCTTTGGCTGCAATGACAATGTTGGGAACTTCCTGCAATTCGGAATGGGAAGATGAACAATATGAGCACTACATTTCTTTCAGTTCACAACTGGATAGTAAGGGAGTGACGAATATATATGTACCTTATAGCCGCCATGATGCAGAAGGAAATTATGCAGAAGGAGGAGAAGGGAGGTCCAATTATCAGTTACCGATACTTGTTAGTGGTTCTACCGATAATCCAAGTAATGTCACTGTACACGTAGCACATGATGCTGATACATTGAATATTTTGAATTACGCTCGTTACGCTACACGTACAGAACTATATTATGAGGATATGGGAGCAGAAGGATTGGCATACGCTTCATATCCAGAATCTCTACAGATAAAAGCAGGAGAAAATAAAGGTTTACTGGATCTTAAATTTGATTTTCGCAACATTGATATGTCAGAAAAATGGGTACTTCCATTGCAGATTGTAGACGACGCGTCTTACAACTACGTAGCTCATCCACGTAAAGACTATGCTAAGGCGATATTGAGAATCTTCCCATTTAATGATTACTCTGGCGATTATTCTGGTACAGGAATAACCAACAAGGTGGTGACGGGATATGATGGAGATGGTAAACCGATAGAAACAGCAGAATCTATCACAAAATCGTCAATAAGAGGGTATGTGATAGATGAACAGACTATTTTTACGTATGCAGGAATAGTAGATGAGGATTATACAGACCGTAGAAAGTATAAAATCAAATTTGCTTTTAATGGTGAGACGAATGGTTCGGTTACTATTTCCTGTGATAATGCAGAAGAGATTGGATTTGAATTAAACAAGGACGTGACTCCTTCATTTCGTATTTCTTCATCAATGGATGACGCGAAGCCTTATCTGGAACACCGTTATGTAATAATTAATAATGTTGATTATTATTTCAATTATATACCAGTGGAAGGTACCATCATTCGCTATCATGTAAAAGGTACATTGACATTATCACGTGATATCAATACTCAGATTCCAGACGAAGATCAAGCAATTGAATGGTAGTTTCTATTAATCGCTAATCTAATGATTCAAGAAGAGGGTGAAGTTCAAGTTATTGAATTCACCCTCTTCTCTTATTTTGAAAAGTTATTTTAGGACTGATTGTGTGCCGTTTATTGTCAAATATCCTAAAGCATACTATTTCGTTTCTGCAACTGTAGAATACGTCACGCTCCCTAGCTTCCCGTCATTACTCAGTGTCTCAGCTTGAATAATCAATGGCGTGGAATACTGATTATTGTAACATTCGATCACTGCCTTTCCATTTTCATCCGTCTGCACAGTCGGATTCCAGTAAAGAGTTCGTCTTTTGTCTGCTTTATCCATGTATAATTCTTTATCTATATAAGCAGGAGAATAATACTCCAATGCCGGTGTATATCCCTGCATAACAGTCTGCCGGGTACCAAGAGCCGCAGTCTCGTGTTTATTCAGAACATCATGTCTGGGCAATGGAATGAGGTAGAAAATACTATATTTGTCCAGTTCCGATACATCTACATCATTGGAATTAGACATTTTGGTATTCTGGATAATTTCATCATCTACTCCTCCTGTGCCTTTACTGATGATAATAGAAGCCAAACCGTCTATTTCAGTCAGCATCATGTTTACTTCTGTTGACGATAGAATTTTGTTATCCATAATATAACAGATCGGTTTCTGGCGGTAAGTACAGTTATCATTGGAACGGTCCCAGTAAAAGAGTGGATTTAATTTTTCCATCACCTCCGGGATAGTGGTGACAACTTTGCCATTGTCGCGAAGCTGATCGACAGCCTGGCGTATATCATAGTAGGCATCAATACTTTGCTCATTAATTTTAGTCGCCATATTCGTACTTTGACTGCGCCGCTTACTTTTGATTTCAACTTCGTCCAAAAGATAAAGCCCGTCTACCCGACGGATGGAATCCATATATAAAGAGTCGAATTTTTCAGCTTCCTGTTGCCAGTGGGCAATGTTGCTCCACTCCGGGTGCAACTCTCTGTAACCGTATGCACGCGTAGCAGGCGAGAAATGCCGGTCGATGAGAATAGAAGCGTCCTTATTTCGTTCTTTTCCCACTTTGCGAGTCTGGATCACAGCTTCCATTGATCCCTCGAAATCTTCCAGCGGAATGCTGAAATGTCCGTTCTCATCCGTAACGGTCTGACCGGTAATAATCTCTGCATCTCTCTTCACCATTACGCTGAGAGCTATATCCTTCAGCTTGTTTTTGAGAATCGTAGATTTGACTTGTCCATAAAGTACCAGTTGGCTTTCTGGCAACTGAAGTGGGGTGAATGGGCTGATACCGATCTGTTGTGTCATATCATATTTACGCCATCCGTGTACCATTAACAGTATATCCAGTTCCTTCTGTTTCCGGAGAGAACTCTCTGTGAAGTAGTAGCCGGGTTGATGAATGTAGCCTTTCAAGTCCGATGTAAGTAGAAGGTCGGTGAAGATATTGTTATCATATTCCATATAATCAGAGCGGACGGCGTCACGGATACTGACTGATAATTTGCCGGGTATCGGTTCTCCTATGGCGTTGTTCAACTGCAGTTCGCAGCGGATGGGAGCATAAGGAGCGTAAATCTCTTTTAAACCTTTGGGCGAGATTTGTAAAGGAGCCCGTGGAGAAGCAAAGATAAAGCGGTCGCATAAAGTATTTCCGGCACGATTGAGCAGACTGATTTGTAAGACTCCTGCCGGTAACTTGCGCGACAATACTGTAAATTGCTGAGGCTTATTTGCCTGACAGTGGATAAGCTGATAGGCATGGGGACGTCCCTGATGGCTTATAAAAACGGCTAATGTATCCTGCGGGGTCGCTGCATTACATGATACCGTCACAGAAATAGCCCCTGCATTATTGCCTACTTTCAGAATATACCCGCTTGGCAGTGCTTTAGGGAGGGTAAATTCATACTGTTTTCCTTGAAAGTTTACTTTAGCGATTGCCGGCAGAGCAGAAGGCGTATACTCAAAAGCTCCCATTCCATCGTGTAAAGTTTCAAAAGACGTGATTTCTTGCCCTTCTTTGGTATAAAGTGTGCCTGATAATTGAATATTTCCTTCATTTTTGCTTTCTGCTTTGAAAGCAACCTGCGAAGTTATCCCTTCGACTAACTGTCCTCCTTCCGGAAAGAAACGCAGACTCAGCTTCTCTCTTGTTTCTTCCGGCCTTTTCTCCATAGACGGACTCAACTCATAGGTGCTGATACTACGCTCCAACTGGTCGCTATGAGAAAGCTGATAGACAGGGAAAGTACGTGAAAAGTACTGCGGATCACTGAATGCAAGCATCCAGCGGGTGTAAGCACGTACTTCGTAATAACCGGATAGCATTGACTGGGGGAGTACAAACTGCCCGTTGCCTTCTCCTTGTGATAGTTTAATGATCTGTTTATCAGTAACGTGCCCTGCCTGATCTACCAGTTCCACATACAAAGGACGGCTGATTGAACTGAAAACTTGTTTTTCGGCAAGAGTGACATATGCTTTGAACCATATCGTGTCGCCCACATAATAGCTTGTATTATCAAAATGCAGATATGCTTTTTCACGCGGATAGTTATCGGCAAAAGTTTGAGCTTAGATCGGAAGAGCGTCGTGTAGGGAAAGAGTTTGAGCTTGATTCATGTACTGTTCGAATATCACTTTAGCGGGTGGATTTTCTCCACGTGCAGATATTGCTAAAAGTCCGCATACTGAGAGTAAAAATAATAACGGTTTGTTTTTCATATTAGTGCTGTCTATTTTTAGTTGTCTATTTTATTGTATGATTTTTATGTTCAGCACTTTCTCTGTGCTATTTTAGTATCATGTGAACTACTACAAAGATAGCGGTTTCGATGAATAAAGAAGGAAAAAAAACGTTCAATCTAAGAAAGAAACTGTTCATTACTCTATAAATACTAATCGGATTGCTGTTTCATGTTGATAATTCTTTTTATCAAAATTCGTTTGTACTGAATGAGAAAGGCTGCCTTATTTTTATTGTTGAATAGATTTTATCATTTTTTGAATAGAAAATGTTCGTGTTTCTATTGTTTTTTGTCGTTCTTTGTGTATCACATTAAACAAAATCTAATCAATGATAATAAATAGAATTATGAGAACACTTATTATTTTGCTTTTATGCACGAACACGAGTTTTGCGATAGCTCAGATTTCTCCCAAAGCAGTTGAGAAGAATAACCAATCTGTGAAAACTGCGGGTTTCTTTAATGATTCCGATTCTTTAAATAAGGCTATTCATCTTTCAGATGAGGCGATAGCTTTGGAGCCTTCATACAAACTGGCATATGCAAATAAGATTAAATACTTAATGGCGTTGGGACAGAAGGAGAAAGCACTGCAAACCATGTTGCAAATGGAGAAATTCTCTCCGGATGATCCTTACTATATTTTAGGTAAGGGAATGATGCTGGAAGAGAATGCTAAAAAGAGCCTGGCTATGGATGCTTACAAACAAGCTGCCTCTCTTTTCAAAAAACGCTTGAAGGAGAAACCAACTGAAGCAGACCTGATGAATTATGTATTCGTACTCTTTTTGAGGGATAACAAAAATTATTCTTTGGATGAAATCGAAAAGGAGTATCCCCAAATCTTCAGTCCAGCAATAAGACAACACACGAAAAAGTTGATAGATGAACTTAGCAATAAAAGAGAGGATGTAATTCATGAGATGCTAGGTGGTAAATGAAAACATAGGGATTGCGGGTGGTTTACTTCATTCCTATTTTGTTGATGGAGCTATTCTGAATGATTCTTGCACGCTGTTTGTTCCGGATGGTGTTTCTCCGTCAGAATATCGTCAGTCTGATGCTTATCAACAAGCATCCAAGAATCAGCAGGAGCATGGTGGCTCTCTTAGCCTTGTTGCCGATTCACTACAATATGCGTATATGAAAGCTCAGGTTGAGTATATAATATTGCCGTTTAAGAAACGGTTGGATGGCTTCACATATTGGCAAAGAGAATTGGAACCGGCCATTCATCCGGCCTTGAAAGCGTATGTCAAAGCGGAAAATGCGACAGGAGGAGTTTCTTCGGTTATGATATTTTGGGAAATTGCCAGGAACACGGATCATTTTTGCAGTGATTTTAAAACAGATCGTGATGTGCGAATGTTCCTGACGCTTTATTTCTGGAAATATTTGTGTTATTTTGCAAATATAGATTTTTATACCGGTCAGGATAAAACTGAAGAGATTCTGAAGGGGGAGGCTGATTAGTTTGGAAATCTGATTATTAGTTTAAAACAAGAACCATTAATGTTATGAAATTGAGAATTGTACATTTGTTATTATTGCAGTCCGTAATGCTTCTTCTTTCCTGTTCCAATCAGAGCCGGAAGAATATGGATACATCGGCAGAACCAGCTGACGTACAGGCGAATGTGTCGGACAGTAGTAGAATTGAACAAGAAGCCATCGGCATGATTGAAGACTTTTATGAGGCTTATGCTGCCAGTTTCATGTCCACCGGTAAAGAAGCTCTCGCACTTGGGGATTCAATTAAGCAAAAGTTTCTGACCAAAGAGCTGATAGAGAAAGTTGATAGGCTGATAGAGGCGACAGATGCCGATCCGATCATTCGTGCGCAAGATTTAGGTGAAAATGACATGAAAACATTGTCGGTGAAACATCTGAATGATAATTGGTATGAGGTTAACTATACTTCGGCTAAAGGCAGCCAGTATGAACGTGCCGTGAGTATCCCGGTCAGAGTGGTTAACGTTGACGGACAATATCTGATTGATGATATAACTCCGGAAAACTGATCGTATCATTAAATGATATGAAAAAAGACAAACAGCATCTTTTACGCTAGGCAAAAGGGCTGTTTGTCTATATTCAACGAGGAAAAGAGTATTCGTTTTATTTCTGTTCTTTGACTTTTTCCATCAGTAGCTTCATGTAGTAGCCACCTACTACGGAACGTGCCTTGAAATTCATCATCTTTCCTGTATTCGTATCATGCCAGTCGCTGATAGGCACACGGGAAGTTGTTTCGTTCGCATAAGTATAGATCGGGTCGATGAACTTTTGGAACGTAGCATCGTCTGGAGACATACAGGCACTCCATAGTACCCAGTCGGATTTGGTATATTGTGCGCGGGAGTCCAATAGCAAACCATATTTATTTTGCTTGGTCAGATAGAAAGGAATTTCCGTATCAAATACTTTCTGCGGGAAAATGTTCATGTTAAACACTTTGTCCCATATCAGATTGTATTTCTGACTCCACGTTCCCGGTTTGTCAAATGCCAGTTTGTAGTGATCGTCGTCAAATGCCATCTTCTCCCATTCTATCGCCAGTCTTTTGGCGGTTTCGATGTATTTGTTCGCAGTTGTTTCTTTGCCCAGCATACGTGCCATTTCTCCGTATCCGGCGATTGCCATGATCGCTTTGGCGGAAAGATTGGCATTGTGTGCCAGATGTCCGGCAAAGTCATCTGTACAAAGTTGGTTTTCAGGGTCCAGACCGTTCTCAATCAGATAGTTTGCCCATGTTGATAATGTTTCCCAGTATTTGGAAGCATAGTTGGCATTGCCTTCCATCATAGAGATGGCTGTAGTTACCAGAATCATGTTTCCGGCTTCTTCGATAGGCATATCTTCACCATAAAGTTGCCCGTTGGCTATTGGATAAGTTCCTAAGTCATGAGCGGGGTAAGGCTTGTTCCAGCGTCCGCTTTCGCTGTAGTAGAAGATAGAGTTGAGCATTCCCTTCATCAGTTCCGTATTGTAAATAAGGTATAGTGGAGCGGATGGATAAGTTAGGTCTACTGTGTTGATACAGCCGTTACTATGGTTCTCTTTGGATAAGAAAAGCAGGTTGCCTTCCTTGTCGGTAAGGAGTTTATGGGCGGTAATGGAGTGGCGGTAAGTCAATGCGAGTAGTTCGGCATATTTCCTGCCTCCGGCTTTTTCTGCATCAGCCATCAGTTGTTGGTCGAAGGCACGGCAACGTTTCATCAATGAGGGATAAGAAGCCTGCGCACGTTCGAAAGCATCAAAGATGCTGACTTGACCGTTGTGTTTCCAGTATGCCATGCGGCGTTCGTAGAAATATTCGATCGAGTAGATATCGTCGTAGCCTAACATCACATATCCGCTTTTCCCTTGATTGTCTACCTTGCCTAAGTTTTCGGTATAAGCCATGGCGGGCATATCGCTTTCGCTGCGGGTGATGAAATCCTGGGAGTTTGGCAATAGTTTGCCGTTGGTGATGAAGGCTTGCTTCATGTCATAGTAGTTACCTATGCTTAAGTCCTTGTTGGGTGCGCTGTTGCTTCCCAGATAAGCATATCCCCAGTCGATGCGTACACCGTCTCCTTTACGTTTTACGTAAGGCTGGTCGATGGTACCTGCCTTGAGGTAATCCATTCCGTTTTTGCTGATCTTTTCTGAGATGGTTGGTTGTGACGGTTCGTGTACGGCAAGTTGCGGGGTTGTTTCGATATACACTTGCACATCATGTTGTTTCTTGTCGAGTGAACGTACCCGATAGGAGATGTAGTTGATAGGGGTCGAGATAAGATCAAGATCTTCCATCAGCAGAGGTGCTGTGAATACGAGATCCAGTTCTACCGGACCGCAGGTGAATGTATAGTAGGTCTGTGTCGGTAATACATCGACAGACTTCTGGATAGCAGCTTCCTTGAAGTTGCTGAGCTGTTTGTTCTCACGGAACAGGCCGAAATCAACGTATGCTCCGCCGGTTGTGTTGTGACAGTGTGCTGCAATAATGTTTGTTCCTTTACGGAGCTTGGCTTTAGCTGATGCGGATAGTTCGATGGTAACATCGTCATTCCAGGAATAATCGGTTGCCACCAGTTTTTCTCCGTTCAGATAGAGCTCGAATACATCGTCGTGTGAATAACGTAAGTAGATAATGTCGTTTGTCAGGTCTTGATTGAGGTTGAAACTACGGCGTACCCAGATGTCTTCGGTGTTCCACTCTGTGCCGATGCGTTTCATGTCTTTGGTGCCGAAAGCGGCTTTGCCCTTGGTCCATCCGGAATCATCGAACTGGGGCTGTATCCAGTTGGCCGCCGGTTGGCTCATGGTGAACTTTGCTTCCCAACGTTCGGTGTTTGTCATCGGAAGGATTGTTTCGAGGTTTAGCTTGTCCTTGCCCATGAAACGATATACTTTCCCGTCCACCCGGAGCGCTCCCAGTAAAGGATGGGTGGCGGCTGTCCAGTGTTCGGTGTTCCCTTCGTTCAGTTCGTTGTAGGGAGACCAGATAGCAAGATAAGTGTCGGAAGTGATCAGAGGTACGGACGGTGCACGCAAAGCGATATCCTGACTCGTTTTAAACAGGTCAGTTGCCTGCACATTGCATGCGAGGCAAACTGACATGATTGTAGAGAATAGTTTATTCATTAATATGAAACTTTTATTTATTTAGCGAGTTACAAATTTTCTGGTTGATGGCTTTGATTTTAGGCTCGTCTACTTTAATAACTTTCCGGTCGTAAGTAACCAGACCGTTCACTTCTTCTTCCACATCTGTGATTTGTGTGTATACGGCAGCCGAGAAGCCTTTCTCGATCAGTTCCAATAAATGGTCTGCATATTTTATGTATTCATTAGTCACTTCTTCCGGCGTGTTGAACTTCACGTAGCCCCAGTTCTTGTCTGCCAGCCACAGATGTCCTTTCAGTGCCATACCTATACCGCCATATTCGCCCAGTACGGTAGCGCGTATCGGATCGTAGAGATAGAGGTTCGGTCCGGGATAGTTATGAAGGTCGAGAATATCTCCGCACGTGTAGTGGTTACCTCCACTGGCAGGGTTTACCAGACGGCTGGGGTCGTATTCTTTCGTCCATTTAGTGATTTCAGGAGTCTTGAATTGTCCCCATGCTTCGTTGAAAGGTACCCATACGCCGATGCTCGGATAAGAATACAGGTAGTCGATAATTTCTTTCCATTCTTTGCGATAGTTAGCTTCTGATGCTGCGGAGCGGATGGCGTCTGCGCCGTCATAGTACTTGTGCATCTGCCATTCGGCAGGACCGCGACCTCCGTTCGGCATATCTTGCCATACGATCAGTCCGAGTTGGTCGCAATAAGTATACCAGCGTGCCGGTTCTACTTTTACGTGCTTGCGCACCATGTTGTAGCCGAAATCTTTGATCTTCTTCAAGTCATATACCAATGCTTCGTCTGTTGGCGCTGTGTATAAGCCGTCCGGCCACCAACCCTGGTCGAGCGGACCAAACTGGAAATAGTCTTTGTTGTTGAGTTGCAGGCGTGTAATACCATTCTTGTCTTTATGAGTTGAGAATTTGCGGAGAGCGGTGTAACTCTTCACTTGGTCTACAGCTTTGCCGTCTTTATAAAGAGTGACTTCCATATTATAAAGTGAAGGAGACTCGGGTGTCCATAATTTAACGTCTTCCGGCATTGTTAATTCTACCGGTACGCCATTGAGCGCTGCTCCTTTGGCTACGAGGTTTTTGCCGTCGAATACTTTCACTTCCACTTTGTCTGGAGAGCATACGTTGGTGGCTACTTCCACTTTGACAGTCTTCTTGTCGATATCCGGAGTTGTTTTCAGTTGGGCGATATGCTGGGCAGCTACCGGTTCCAGCCATACAGTCTGCCAGATACCTGTGACTGGTGTATACCAGATTCCTTCCGGTCTTTCTACTTGTTTTCCTCTCGGCTGTTCGCCACGGTCAGAGGGGTCCCACACTTTCACAACCAACTGGTTATTGCCTTTATTCAATGCGGAAGTAATATCAAAGTAGAATGGAGTGAAGCCTCCTGTATGTTGTCCTACTTTTACGTCATTTACCCATACATCGGCTTTCCAGTCCACAGCTCCGAAGTGCAGTAATATTTGTTTGCCTTTCCATGCTGACGGTACATCAAAAGTACGCTGATACCATAATTCCTGATGCTGGTTAATGGTTTTACCTACTCCTGACAGGGAAGATTCGACTGCAAAAGGTACTAAAATCTCTCCTTGGTAATTGTTTGGTGCCGGTTCTCCTTTTTTAGTAATCGCATAATTCCAGCTACCATTCAGATTCTTCCAATCCTGGCGTTCCATAATGGGGCGTGGGTATTCCGGTAATACGTTTTTAGGATTCAACTGCTCACCCCACGGAGTCTTTATCTTATCACCGGCGGGCTTCCATTGAGCGAATGTCGGGCTACAAAGAGCCAATGCGAATAGCACTGCTAGAAAATTCTTTTTCATGGTAATTATCTTTATATGTATTAAATAGAAGAATTAATATTCATAAAAGGAATATTGCAAAGAAAAGCTAATCAGAGAAGAATAAAGGAAATTTGCTGTTCAATAAATGATAAATGCTCGTCATTTTATAGTGAATGACAGTTTTTTATGCGATAATGGTTATTTTTTGTCCTTAATTGAATAATAAGTAGCTTATATTACCGGAGATAATTATGACTTTTGGAGGGAGAACAATCGTATGTTTCCGCGGATAGTCGTAAATAAACTGAAAAACAACTATAATAAACTTTATCAATGAGAATTCTTTTTTTATTAGTAGTATTGTCGGTTACTTCTGCCCTACAGTCGCAGGTAGTCATTAAAGAGAATGCTATTCAGAGTAAGTATGCTTTTCCCTTGGTTACTTCGAAAGCGAAAGCTGTAGTAGTTTATGATACTGATGACTATTTGGTGGTACGTAAGACTGCGGAGCTTTTTGTTTCGGACGTCGAATCAGTGACCGGACAACAATTACGGTTGACGGACAAACTGAAAGGCGACAAAGAGATTATTATTGTGGGTACAGTTGAGAAAAATCGGCTGATCCGCCAGTTAGCTGAGAAGGGCAAGCTAGATATCTCTTCTTTGGAAGGGACATGGGAACGATTTCTGATTCAGACGGTTTCCCGTCCATTCCCCGGAGTCAGCAAAGCGCTGGTAGTAGCGGGGAGCGACAGGCGGGGAGCTGCGTACGGACTTTTTTCGCTTTCGGAAATGATGGGAGTGTCTCCTTGGTACTGGTGGGCTGATGTTCCGGTGAAGAAACATAAGACGCTTTATGTCGATGCCC
>OGMX01000780.1_pt1 | contig 18493 bp, 15 predicted proteins | sample 1573351 | NCBI WGS metagenome assembly OGMX01 (sample SAMEA2581926, study PRJEB24529) | metagenome | biome: Human gut stool | place: China | collected 2011 | reverse complement strand
GCTAATGCTAAAGAGCTTTTAGCAGCGGCTGCTAAAAATAAACAGGCAAGGTGAGAGCTATGAAAAAATTTCATCAGGCAAATTTAGATGAAACCTTTATCTGCAGTAAAGTAGGATTTTCAGGACGCCTGCTGCAGGTGAATATTGATTCGGTAATCTTGCCGAACGGAAGAGAAACGACACGTGAACTGATCCATCATCCGGGGGCTGTAGCTATTGTTCCTATTTTAGACGATGGCAGTATTATTTTTGTAAAACAATACCGTTATCCTGTGGGAACAGTAATGTATGAGATCCCGGCAGGGAAACTTGACCCGGGTGAAGAACCGGACGTATGTGCTGAGCGGGAACTGTCGGAAGAAACCGGTTATAGTGCGAAGGAATGGCAAAGGCTGACTTCTATCGTTACTACACCGGGCTTCACTGATGAAGTTATTCACCTGTATGCGGCGCGCGGTTTGGAAAAACACAACCAGCATACTGATGAAGATGAGTTTATCGATGTCGTAAAATTAACGCCGCAGCAGGTCAGGGAAATGGTGCTGGAAGGCGATATCTTCGATTCTAAAACTCTAAGCGCTTTATGTGTATTGGAAATGCTGAAATAAAACTTAATAAGTGATTTGAACGCAGACTGTTTCTGACAGTCTGCGTTTTTTGTATTTTGGTAGTTGGAAAAGTTCTATAGATGGTTTATAACAGAGAAGCTGCGGTTATTGTTACTTGCGTTACACTTTGTTGTTTTAAAAACGGTAAATTCTTAAATTTCAGCTAAAATGCAGGAAAAGCCCTTGCAACCAGCGAATTGTAATAACATCAAATTTTGTAGGACAAGGGGGAGTAATCATGAAAGAGTATACTGGAGATAGGATCAGAAACGTGGCCATTGTGGGTCACGGTGGGGCTGGAACGACGTCTGTTACCGAAGCCTTACTGTATCGTTCGGGAGCAATTTCCAGAATGTGCAAGGTAGAAGACGGGGCTACCACCACTGACTATGAGCCGGAAGAAATAAAACGCGGCGTATCTGTCAATGCAACTTTGGCGCCTGTTGAATGGCGTGATACCAAAATCAATTTTATTGATACACCAGGCTTTGCCGACTTTGTAGCCGAGGTCAAAGGCGCTTTCCGTGCCGTTGACAGCGCTTTGATCGTTGTATGCGCTACTTCGGGCGTGCAGGTTGGCACTGAGCAGTGCTGGAAGCTAGCAGAAGAAGCACATTTGCCGCGTATCATTTTCGTTAATAAGATGGATCGTGAAAATGCTGATTTTGATAGTATCCTTGACAACCTGCGTGCTAAGATCGGTAAACGTGTATTGCCGCTGCAATTACCTCTCGGTAAGGAAGCCGATTTCTGCGGCGTTATCGACCTCTACAAAATGAAGGCGTATAAAGCTAACGGCAACGATTCCATCGAAATGGACATTCCTGAAGATATGCTGGAGTATGCCAAAGAAGCGCATGAAAAAATGGTCGAAGCTGCTGTTGAGGCTGATGATGACTGCATGATGCGTTATCTGGAAGGCGAAACTATCAGCGATGAGGAAATTATGGATTGCCTGATCAAAGGCATTCGTCAAGCGATTATTTTCCCTGTCCTTTGCGGAAGCGCATATAAAGATATTGGCTTGGGACGCGTTATGAACGCGATTATCGATTTTACCTATCCGGCTATTCTGAATGACTTTGTTGTTACGAATCCGGAAACTGAAGAAGAAGAGATCCGCGATGCCAACGCACCTATGGCAGCTTTGGTTTTCAAAAATACGTCTGATCCTTTTGTTGGCCGTTTGAGCTTCTTTAGAGTATTCTCGGGCACGATCAAGAGTGACAGCATGGTTTATAATGCCAGCCGTGAAAAAGAAGAACGTATTGGCGGTATTTTTACGATGCGTGGTAAAACTCAGATCCCGATGAAGGAAGTTGTTGCCGGTGATATTGGCGTTACTACTAAATTGCAGTTTACGTCTACCGGCGATACGCTCAGCGACAAGAACTCACCTGTTTTGTTTGCGCCGATCGCATTCCCGCTGCCGATGTATACTCGTGCCATTTACGCTAAAAAGAAAGGCGAGGAAGAGAAGATCGCCACTGCTTTGAACCGTTTGATGGACGAGGACCCGACTATCATTGTTACTAAGAACAGTGTGACGAAGGAAACTCTGGTCAGTGGCATGGGCGATCAGCATATCGAGATCATTATGGAGCGTATGAAACGTAAATTCGGTGTGGAAGCCGATTTGCGTGCGCCTATCGTTGAATACAGAGAAACAATCCGGTGGACATGGCCAGTATGGTCACGTTGTGATCAAGATGGAACCCTTGCCGCCAGGAGAAGGCTTTGAGTTTGTTGACAAGATTTTCGGCGGTGCTGTACCGCGGCAATATATTCCGGCTGTTGAAAAAGGTATGCGTGAGTCCATGGAACACGGCATCTTGGCCGGGTATCCGGTAGTCGATGTTCGCATTACGCTGCTTGACGGTTCTTATCATACTGTCGATTCTTCAGAAATGGCGTTTAAGATCGCTTCCAATATGGCGTTCAAAAAAGCTATGGAACAGGCGAAACCTGTTTTAATGGAGCCTGTTTATAATTTGGATGTTTATTGCGCCGAATCAATGATGGGCGATGTTATTGGCGATTTGAACTCTAAACGCGGACGTATTTTGGGTATGCAGAGTTTGGAAGACGGTATGGGCTGCGTAAAAGCGCAGGTTCCTTATGCCGAGATTTCCGAATATGCGGTTGACCTGCGTGCTCTGACTCAGGGCTTGGGTACTTTTGAAATGAAGTTTGACCATTATGAGGACGTACCGATGAAAATGGCCGAAAAGATCATTGCCGAAGCTAAGGAAGCTCAATAATTTATGTAGTTTCTGCAAAACTAAGCTGAAAGCGGTTTGCTAAAATGGCAAACCGCTTTTTTATGCTTGTGCGTTGCTGTTGGTGTGAGTAAATAAAAAGAGTTTATCTCAATTATTGAGATAAACTCTTTTGTTGTTACAGATTGGGTCAAAAGCTTATTAGATCAGTATACCATATGTACGAGCATATACCCGGCAAAGCAGGCACTGCCTACGCCAATAAGCCCCGGCACCAGGAAGCTGTGATTGATGATAAATTTACCGATATGTGTTGTTCCCGAACGGTCAAAGCCGATGCAGGCCAGATCGGAAGGATAAGTCGGCAGAACAAAATAACCGTAAGCTGCCGGCATAAAACCTACTATTACTAAGGGATCGACGCCAACGCTTAATGCCATCGGTACGATGACGGTCACGGCCGCTGCCTGTGAATTGATCAGCTTGGAAACCAAAAACAGAACGATCGCATACATCCAGGGATAAGTAAGTACGATGTCACTTAAGGATTTTTTCATTACGGGCAGATAGGCACCGAAATAGGTATCGGCCATCCAGGCTACGCCGTAAACTGAAACAATGGCGGTCATACCTGATTTAAAAACAGAACCGGAAGCGACTTCCGAAGTTTTAACATTGCACAGGATCATAATGACAGCGGCAATAGAAAGCATCATCAGCTGGATTGTCGGTGTCATGGAAAACGGCTTCAAAACGCCTTTGGCGTTGGGAAAGTGCGGCAATAATTGTGGGAAGCTGCCAAAGATAGCAATCACAACGATACCCAGAAGAAAAACTAATGCTGCCTGATAGGCACTTTTAGGCAGGATAATATTTAAAAGGCTTTGTTCCTGCAGGCCGCCGTAAATAAACTCTTTTTGTTCAGGATCAGCGATTTTTTCCTGGAATTCACTGTCTTTATCAAGATCTTTGCCGCGGTTGATGCTCCAAAGGCCGGCTATCACAACACCGATGAAGGTAGCAGGAATGGAAATAGAAAGAATCTGCATAACTCCGAAAGGGTGATCTGTAGCGCCGAGGATGGCAACTACCGAAACAACAGCTACCGAAGCAGGCGAAGCGCAGACACCCATTTGTGAAGCAATGGAAGCAACAGACATCGGCCGTTCCGGGCGGATATTTTGTTTGATAGCGATATCGTAAATAATAGGGAACATAGCGTAAACTACAGCATATTTCAGCATTACATCAAGCCCTTTGGAAGCCTGTAAAAATGCTGAACAGGTAACCACCGCCATAATTGTCAGCATAACGTCTACCGGCGGTTTACCGGGTTTCAGGCCCATAACAAAAATAAAGAAAACAAGGCCGATACCAGAAATAGTGGCCAGACCGATACCGCCGCGGCGAACGCCGATCACCAGGCAGGCTATCAAAACGATAAAACCTAAAAACATTAACATCAAGACACCTCCGAGAAATAAAATAATAATTAAAAATATATCTAACGACGTCAAGGTATACAGATTTAAATGATATACCGCAGTCGGAGATGTCCTGTTACAGGATAACTGTGATTAAGCTGCAAAGGTACAAAGCAATAGTGACACTATATAAATAAAGTGTATAATAATAGTGGCTGTAATACGGGTATTAGTATACACTATTGTGATGTTTATTGCTAGCCCTAAAAAAATTTTATTTTAACTGAAAATCACGCTTATAAAGATAAAGTGAGTTTTATAATTATAGTGAAGCGGCAGAATAAAATAAGGAATAAGCTTATAAAAGCCGGTAAAGATAAAAAACACAGGAAAATACACGATGTTTATTTCTTCAACTTATGCTATAATTAATATATTACTATGAGTTATTGGGAGGGTTCAGTAAATGCAGGCTATTGATCATGCATCTGTTAATACTTTACGCTTTTTGGCGGCTGACCAGGTAGAAAAGGCTAAATCGGGACATCCTGGTTTCCCTTTGGGCACGGCGCCGTTGATGTATACTTTGTGGGACCGTTTTATGCACTACAACCCAAAAGATCCTAACTGGTTCAATCGTGACCGTTTTGTTTTGTCGCCAGGACATGGCAGCGCTTTGTTGTATGCAATGCTGCATCTGGCCGGCTACGATGTTTCGATGGAGGAATTGAAAAACTTCCGTCAATGGGGCAGCAAAACTCCGGGGCATCCTGAATATGGTCATACAGCAGGTGTTGATGCGTCTACAGGTCCGTTGGGACATGGTTTTGCAATGGGTGTAGGTTTTGCTGTTGCCGAAGCTATGCTGGCAGCAAAATATAATAAGCCTGAATTTACTGTTATTGATCACTATACCTATGGACTCACTTCCGACGGTGACCTGATGGAAGGCGTTGCCAGCGAAGCTGCTTCTTTGGCAGGGACTTTGGGTCTGGGTAAATTGATCTACCTTTATGATGATAATAAAATTACTATTGAAGGTTCTACCGATATCGCTTTCACTGAAGATGTGGAAGCCCGCTTTAAGGCTTATGGCTGGCAGGTGCTGCGTGTAGATTCAGAAGATATTGAAGCTATGGAAGCTGCCGTTAAAGAAGCTCAGGCAGATACCGAGCATCCCAGTCTGATCATTGTGCGTACTCATATCGGTTATGGCAGCCCGAAACAGGACAGTGCTTCCTGCCATGGCGAGCCTTTGGGTGCTGAAGCTTTGGCACTGACTAAAGAAAAAGCCGGCTGGCCTGTTGGTCAACCGTTCTATGTGCCTTTGACTGTTAGCCAGTATTTCAAAAATAAAATTGAAGATTGCGAAGGCGATCAAAAAGCCTGGGAAGCATTGATGGCTGATTATAAAGTTGTTTATCCTGAATTGGGAATGGAACTTGAAGAACGTATCAGCGGCAATGCTCTGGTAAATCTGCACGATTTGGAAGCGATCTTTAAAGATGTTGCTAAAACTGCTACCCGTGAAGCTTCTGGCGATATCCTGCAGAAGCTTGTTATGCAGCTGCCGAATCTGGTTGGCGGCAGTGCCGACCTGGGTCCTTCTAATAAAACTGTGATGAAAAATGTCGGTTATTTCTCGAAAACAGACCGCAGCGGCCGTAATATTCATTTCGGTGTGCGCGAACATGCTATGGGAACAGTTCTTAATGGTATTGCTTTGCACGGCGGTTTTATTCCATTCGGTGGTACGTTCCTTGTTTTTGCCGACTTTATGCGTCCGGCGATCCGTATGGCAGCTTTGATGGGATTACGTTCCATTTTTGTCTTAACGCACGATAGTATTGCTTTGGGTGAAGATGGCCCAACTCATCAACCGATCGAACAAACTATGAGTCTGCGGATGATTCCGGGACTGTCTGTATTCCGTCCGGCAGATGCTTTAGAAACTGCTACAGCCTGGCAAATGGCTTGTATGAATCTACATAAACCGACGGCATTGCTTTTGAGCCGTCAGAAATTGCCGGTATTACACGAATATGCGGCAATCGTTCACGAAAATGCTTATAAAGGCGCTTATGTGCTGAATCCGGGACAGGGAGAAACAAAAGCGGTGCTTATTGCTACCGGCAGCGAGGTGCATTTGGCTTTGGAGGCGCAGGCTGTTTTGGCTAAGGAAGGAACTGCAGTCAGTGTAGTTTCGATGCCCAGCTGGGATACTTTTGAAATGCAGAGCGCAGATTATAAAGCTTCCGTTTTGCCTGAAGGTTTGCCGAAGATTGCTGTTGAAGCCGGCGTTACTTTAGGATGGAGCCGTTATACCGGCAGTGAAGACAATGTTTTGGGTATCAATCGTTTTGGCGCGTCGGCACCTGGCGATGTAATGATGGAAAAATATGGTTTTACTGTTGAGAATCTGGTTGCTAAAGTAAAAAGCGTTCTTTAATTTTATAATTTAAACGGGCATGGTGCTTACTCTTAGGCCCGTGCCCGTTTTGCTTGCGGTACTGAATCTGAAGATTTTAGTAAGACAGTCTGCAGATAGGAGAAGAAATGAAACATTTATTAACGATAGCAGGCAGTGATTCCAGCGGCGGAGCCGGAATACAGGCTGATTTGAAAACCTTTGCCGCACATGGCACCTTTGGTATGAGCGTTATTACTGCTGTAACAGCGCAAAACACACAGGGTGTGACGATGGTGCAGGATATAGACGCTGGGGTGATCGAGGCGCAGATCGATGCGGTATTTGACGATATACGCGTTGATGCGGTAAAAATAGGTATGGTATCACGTCCGGAAATCATCAAAACGATTGCTGATAGATTACGTTATTATAAACCACAGATCGTGGTGCTGGACCCGGTAATGATTTCTAAAAGCGGTTATCCGCTGCTGGCACCGGAAGCCTGTGCGACACTGGTCCAAGAGCTGCTGCCACTGGCAACGCTGGTAACACCTAATTTGCCGGAAGCAGAAGTTATCAGCGGTATGAAGGTGACGATGAAGGAAGAAATGCGACCTGTTGCCGAACGTATTTTAGAGTTGGGTGCCAAAGCTGTTTTGGTCAAAGGCGGTCATTTGAACGGCAGCGCTGATGACCTGCTGTTTGATGGCAGTACAGAACGCTGGTTTATGGGAGATCGCATCGACACAAAAAATACGCATGGTACCGGCTGCACATTATCCAGTTCGCTGGCGGCAAACCTTGCCCAGGGTCTGAGCCTGGCGGATGCCGTTGCGGCTTCGAAGGCTTATGTAACAGAAGCGATAGAATACAGTTTGCCGATCGGCGGCGGCTGTGGCCCGACACATCATTTTGTTGATTTGTACAGAAAGGCAGGCTGGGTAAAATGAGTTTGGTCATCAAAGGGCAATTTGGCTTGATCGTTGATGCTGTACGTGAAAAAAGGCCTGTTATCCATCATTTGACTAATTATGTGACGGCGGGAGACTGCGCCAATATCACTTTGTGTGCAGGAGCTTCGCCGGTAATGGCCGATGAAGCGGAGGAAGTAGTTGAAATAACTTCTAATGCTGATGCATTGGTATTGAATCTGGGAACTATTGCCAAAGCAAAAATGCAGGCAATGGAAACAGCGGCTGCAGCAGCTAAAAATAAAGGCATCGCAGTAGTTTTAGATCCTGTAGGAGTTATGGCGTCCAAGCTGCGTTTAGTTTTTGCGCTGAAGCTTTTAAACGAAGGGCTGGTAACTATCGTGCGCGGTAATTACGCTGAATGTCTGGCATTATTGGAAGAAAAAGCTGAAGGCAGAGGCGTAGATTCAAATGGCAATGTGACTGATGGGTTAAGGGTAGCGAAGGACGCTGCGGAAAAATATAACTGTATTTTTGCTGTTACAGGCGTTACTGATTATGTCAGCAACGGGAAACAGGCTTTAGTTCTGACTGGCGGACATGAGCTGCTGACGCAGATCACAGGAGCCGGCTGTATGACAACGACGTTATGTGCCTGCTGCGCTGCAGTAACAAAAGACCCATTGCTGGCAGCCGCTTTAGGTATAGTCATAATGGGGCAGGCGGCAGAACTGGCCGCAGGGTTTATGGAAACAAAAGACGGACCGGGAATGTTTAAAACAAGGCTGTTTGACGGTGTTTATCACGTTACGACAAAATGGAACGTGCTGCATTTGGACCCGGAACGGAAGCAGTGAGATGGAGAAAATGAAGCTGAAAATAGATTACAGTGTATATTTGGTAACAGATACCGGATTTTTGCAGGGACGTGATTTCGCTGCCTGCATTGAAGCCGCACTTAAAGGCGGCGTGACCCTGCTGCAATATCGCGATAAAAATGCTGATAGTCGTGTGCTGCTTGAACGGGCGCTGCTGCTGAAAAAAATGTGTGCTGTTTATCATGTACCTCTGCTGATCAACGACAGGCTTGATATCGCGTTGGCTGTTCAGGCAGACGGTGTGCACGTGGGGCAAAGCGATTTGCCGGTTACTGTAGTGCGCAGGCTGTTAGGCGAGCAGGCAGTTATTGGCGCATCGGCTCATAACCCTGAAGAAGCCAGGCAAGCGCTTGCGGATGGTGCTGACTATTTGGGCTGCGGTGCGGTGTTTGGCACCACTACCAAAAATGATGCCGGTTATTTAGGTCTTGACGGACTGCAAAGTATCAGACAGGCTGTTACGGCACCTCTTGTCGGTATCGGAGGCGTCAACAGCACCAATTTTGAACAGGTACTGCAAACCGGTGTCAACGGCGCGGCTATTGTCAGCGGGATTTTGGCAGCAGATGATATTGAAGCAGAGGTACGTAAATTCAAAACAATAGCTGACAGGTATAAAAATATATAAAAAGACAGACAAAAAGAGCTATCGCTTTTACTGCGATAGCTCTTACTTTTTATTTATCTTCGTTTAAGATTTGGTTGACGCGGTCACGCATCGAACCTGACTGCGGAGCCTTGGCCTTATCGTCGCCAAACTCTTTTTGCAGTTCCTTCATTTCCTTTGCCAGTTCTTTCTGCTGGGCTTTGATTTTAGCTTCAGCCTGAGAACGCTCGGATTTTTTGATATCTTTCAGGAATCTGTTATCATCGAAATCCTTAAATTCATTTTCCAGGGACTGAGTATCATAAATAGCCGGGGACGCGCCTGCTTCTGTAATATGCGGCGTCAGGATCATCATAACCTCAGTTTTATTTTTAGTTGTGCTGCGGTTTTTGAACAGTTCACCTAAAATAGGAATATTGGAGAGGAAGGGGATCTTCTGAATATTTTTCTGCTCTTCTTCATTGATCAGGCCGCCGATGATCAGTGTTTCACCATTGCGCATTCTTACATAAGTATCGGCAGTACGGCTGGTGATCTTATAATTTTTGATTTCAGAAACCAGTGTCGGCGTGCTGACTTCGGTATGTACGGCTGAGGTGATCATATCGTCTTCGCTGACGAGCGGAGTATAGGTGAGCTTGATACCGGCATCTACATATTCAGTAGTGTTGACGGTAATACCGTTTTCGATTTTCTCAGTCAAAACAGGAATATGGTCACCGATAAAGATACTTGCTTCTTTACCGGGAACGGTGATAATACGCGGAGTCGCTAAAATTTTGGCCTTGCCATTAGCAAACAGTGCGTTGAGTGTCGCGTTAAAACGGAATTCATAGCTGGCGCCAAAGTGAACTACGCCGCCGAAATCTTCATCATCATCGTTATTGCTGCTGTTATTGCTGTCCTCACTGTTCTGTGGTATCTTATCCCAATTCCAGTTGATGCCCAGGTTTTTACTGTCTTCTTTGTTGATAGAAATGATCTTGGCTTCCAAAGTGATCTGTTTGGTAGCAACGTCCATCGCTTTGATTGCCGAGCGAACACGCTCTTCATCTGTGCTGCTGCCACTGAACAGAATAGAATTGGTGATAGGGTCGATACTGATTTTTTTTTCACTTTCCAGAATATCATTCAAAGCATTTTTAACATCTTCTGCTTTGGCATAATTCAGCTTAAAAACATTGACGCTGCCGTTGAACTTGTTCAGATTTTCCTGGGTGGAAACCAAAATAACGCCGTCGACCATGCGATATGCCAGTCCTTTGGCACTGGTGATAAGCTTGATAGCAGTGTTGAACGGCACATTATCTAAGGCAATAGTAATTTTACCTTTAACAGATTCGTCAGTAACGATACTGGCATCCGAAAGAGCGGAAATAGCAGTCAAAACGTCGCGAACTTCGCCGTCGTGCACATTTAAGGTAACGTTAGGTGCGGCCAAAGCAACAGTAGTGCTGCTGAAGGCCAAAAGTGCGGCGAGAGTAGTGCTTCGCAGCGATTTTTTCCAAGAATGCATTAGTTATTCCTCCCTAGGGTCAAATGAAGCGGATTTTGCGGATGGCTCAGGTCAACAGAATCGATGCCGATAGCGGCAACAGTATAATCGCCGAAGCTTTGACCATCTTTGTAATAATTACTGGTGTTGTTAAATTCGATAATGGCCAGCTGTTTGACTCCGTTATTGATGATGCCGCGTAAAACAGGCTGAGCTGCATAAACAGGTGCACCGCCTCCGATAACTGCACCGGGATGCACAGTTGGCTTGTTGAGCATTGCTGCCGGAGCCATAAAAGGATTACGGGCTATAGTTTGTACTTTTGGTGCCGCAGCTAAAGCATCTGCGGCAGGTACAACTGCTGCAGCAGGCTGAACCTGAGCTTCTGACTGTACTTGTCCGGCCCATGCTTTTTCGAACAGGCCTTCTATATAACCACTGGCATCAAAGCGGCACATGAAATGCGAGGTGCTCAAAACCAGGAAGGCTGCCAGAATGATAAGTGACAAACGATCAGTTTTCTCTTGCTGTTTTCGCATAATAATTCCTCCAATATAAATTAAACTGATAATTATAAAATCTTAATATACTTATTATACCACAAGATGAAAAAAAGCAAATAAATATTCTTATTCTTTTTATTAAAATAAGTTTGTTTTAGAATACATAGCGTAGTATAATTGAATATAAAATAATATAGGGGTATTATTTGTTTTGAAAGCAATAAAAAAACTAAGATAACCGTGTTATTGGCAATATTTAAAATGGAGGAGAACAACGTGGCAACTCAGAAAAGACGCTTGGGCGAGATTCTTGTTACCTCGGGAGAAATAACGCAGTCCCAGCTGGATCAAGCCTTGGCTGAACAAAAAACAAATGGCAAAAGACTTGGTGAGACTCTGATCAGTCTGAATTTTTTGACTGAGCGTAAAATGCTTAAAACTTTAGAAAAACAGCTTTCCATACCATATATGTTTTTGAGTGATATCGAAATTATGCCGGAAGCTGTTGCGGCAGTACCAATCTTTCTGGCAGAGCGCTACACTTTAGTGCCGCTGAAAAAAGACGGCAACCGTCTGACGATAGCGATGAACGATCCGACAAATTTCTATGCGATTGATGATGTGCGCATGGTCAGTGGCTGTGACATTTCTATCGTGTTGTCCGAACAGCAGGATATCATTAACGCCATTAATAATTTTTATGGTGTCAGCGGCCGCGTAGGCGGCAGCCTCAACAAATTGAAAGAAGATTCTTTTGCTCCTGTCATTCGCAGAGTTGAAGACAGCAGTGAGGACGCGCCTATAATAAAAATCGTCAACTCCGTCATTGAGCAGGCTGTCCGAGATAAGGCCAGTGATATCCATATCGAACCCCAGGAGGATGATACGAGGGTGCGTTTTCGTGTTGACGGCGTTTTACGTAATGCGGTAACACTGCCGAAAAACAGTCACAGTGCTATTATTTCGCGTATCAAGATCATGGCGGAAATGGATATTGCCGAAAAACGCCTGCCGCAGGATGGTCGCATCAATATTGAACAGGGTGGACGTGATATTGATCTGCGTATTTCGACCTTGCCGACTATTTTAGGTGAAAAGGTTGTTATGCGTATTCTTGATAAAACGGCGGCTTCTATTGATATCAATGATCTGGCTTTCACAGCGAAGAATATGGAGCTGTATAGCAGTCTGTTCAACTCTTCCTATGGCATCGTACTTGTCACAGGTCCTACCGGCAGCGGCAAATCGACAACTCTGTACTCTACGCTCACCAATATCAACAATCCTAATAAAAACATCATTACTGTTGAAGATCCGGTCGAATATCGTATTGAAGGCGTCAATCAGGTAGCTGTCAATAATAAAGCGGGCCTTACCTTTGCCAACGGACTGCGCAGTATTTTGCGTCAAGACCCGAATATAATCATGGTCGGTGAGATTCGTGACGTTGAAACGGCTCGTATCAGCATTCACGCCGCATTGACAGGTCATTTGGTTTTCAGTACCCTGCATACCAACGATGCTGCAGGCGCGATCACGCGACTGATCGATATGGGTGTAGAACCTTTCCTTGTAGCTTCCGCTTTGCGAGGTGTCGTAGCTCAACGGCTGGTGCGCCGTATTTGTCCGCATTGCAAAGAAACCTATGCTCCTGATGCGGCAGAAAGGGCCTATATGGGTATTGCACTTGATGAAGAAGTAAAACTCTATAAAGGTGCCGGCTGCGGTAAATGTAATTTTACCGGTTATGCCGGACGTATGGCGATCCATGAAGTTCTGCCTATCATTCCTGAAATGAAGGAACTGATTTTGAAAAATGCTCCCGATACGGAAATTTTTGCTGCCGGACGTTCTTATGGCGTTACTTCTATGAAAGAAGACGGTATCCGCAAAGTATTGGATGGAGAGACAACCGCTTCAGAATTGCTGCGCGTAGCGTATGCGTAAGGAGATGACAAAGTGATCAAAGAGTTAATGCGTGACGCTTTTGATGTCAACGCTTCGGATATCCATTTAACGGTAGGCTTGCCGCCAATGTTCCGTGTCAATGGCGTGCTGCGGCAGGCGGGTGAAGAACTTCTGCGCCGTGAGGATACCTATAATATGGCCATGGAACTGATGGACGATCGGCGCCGCACGCAGTTTCTTGATAACGGCGAAGCTGATTTTTCTTATGAAATTGAAAATGTATGCCGTTTTCGTGTCAATGTTTTTAAGCAGAGTAACTGTGTGGCAGCAGCGCTGCGTTTGATTTCCAATAATATACCCAGCTTTGAGGACCTGCGCCTGCCTGACGTTATCAGCGACCTTGCCATGCTGCCGCGTGGTCTGGTATTGGTGACAGGGCCTACAGGCAGCGGTAAATCAACGACACTGGCGGCTGTTATAAATAAAATCAACAAACACCGTAAAGATCATGTCATCACTCTGGAAGACCCGATCGAATATAAGCATAACCATATCAACAGCATTATCAACCAGCGCGAAGTCGGCAGTGATACCAAAAGCTTTGCCAATGGCCTTAGGGCAGCATTACGTGAAGATCCTGACGTTATTCTGGTAGGCTAGATGCGTGATACTGAAACTATCGCCACCGCTATCACTGCTGCCGAAACCGGACATCTTGTTTTGGCAACTCTGCATACTCAGGATGCGGCATCGACAGTGAATCGTATCATCGACGTCTTTCCCGAACACCAGCAGCAGCAGATTCGCATTCAGCTGGCTGGCAACCTGCAGGGCATCGTTGCCCAGCAGCTGCTGATGAATCGCGAACAAACCGGACGTCTGGCTGCTTTTGAAATATTAGTTGCCACACCGGCGCTGCGGAACTTGATCCGCGAAGGCAAAACACATCAGATACCGTCATATATCCAGACCGGTTCCAAATTCGGGATGATTTGTATGGATGCCTATCTGGCTCAGCTGGTACGTCAAAATAAGATCGACCGCAGCATAGCGGAAGAACGCTGTTATGACCCATTATCATTAGAACGCTATATGCATGGACTATAAAGCTAAAGGAGGAACCGCAGTTTGGAGCAATTTAAATATAAAGCACGTAAACGTGATGGTGCCGTAGTTTATGGCACAGTCAACGCCCCTAATGAAGCTGCCGTAGCCGCCTTTATCCGTAAACAGGACATGTATGTGGCTGGCATTGAAGCTTCTAAAAAGAAAGGGCTGTTTTCGGGAGTACTTTTTGAGGAAAGTATCAATCTTTATGACATCTCGATTTTTGCCCGCCAGTTTGCAACTCTGCTGGGAGCCGGTGTACCGCTTTTAACAGGGCTGGAGATACTAACTCAGCAATCTGCTAAAGAGCGTCTGCGTACTGTTTTAGGGCAGATAACTACCAGTGTCCGTGAAGGTAAAGCATTGTCGGCAGCTATGGCCGAGTTCCCTAAAGTCTTTCCCGAGCTGATGACTAACATGGTAGCAGCAGGCGAGGCCGGCGGTATTTTAGAAATCGTTATGGATCGTTTGGCAGCACAGTTTGAAAAAGATTATCGAATGAATGCCAAATTTAAATCAGCTATGATTTATCCGGCAATAGTTTTATCGGTAGCTGCTATTGTGGTTGCTATTATTATGATGTTCGTTATGCCGGTTTTTGTCGGCTTGTTTGAACAGCTTAAAATCGAACTTCCATTTGTCACCCGTGTCGTTATCGGCATCAGCAATTTCCTTGGCCATTACTGGTATTTGGTTATTGCCGCACTGATCGGCCTGTTTCTGCTTTATAAATGGGCCGGTACTAAAGAAAGTTTTCGCCTGTGGCGTGATGGTGTTTATTTGAAAGTACCTATTTTCGGAGACTTATATAACAAAATCATCATTACCCGTTTTGCCCGTACTTTTGCCAGCTTGTCACGCAGCGGCGTGCCGATTTTAAACGCTATGACCATTGTCAGCAAGGCTACAGGAAGTCTGCAGGCTGAAAGAGTACTTAATCAGGCCCGCGGCAGCTTAAGGCGAGGCCGTACTTTGGCAGATCCTATGGAAGCCAGCGGTATGTTTCCGCCAATCGTTATCAGCTTAGTAAATATTGGCGAAGAAACCGGCGCTCTGGATACCATGCTTGATAAGGTCGCCGACTTCTACGGCGCCGAGGTAGATGATACTATCGGAAGACTGCAGACTATCATGGACCCGATCCTGATAGTTATTTTAGGCGTCATTATCGGTACGCTGGCAGTAGCTCTTTTACTGCCGATGTTTGAAATAGTTACAAAAGTAGGTAGCTTGTAAATAAAATAAAAGTTTTATGATAAAAATACTTGATAAAAGTTTAAAAAAGAGTTATTATTAAAATATAAATAAAATAGCGGCTATATTATTATGCAAATAATGGTAGCAAAGCTATATTAAGAAGGGATGAAATCCAATGAAAAATTTTATTAAAAACCAAAAAGGTTTCACTTTGGTGGAACTGGTAGTAGTAATCGCCATTATCGGTATCCTTGCCGGTATCGCAGTTCCGCGTTTTCTTGATGCTACTGCATCTGCCCGCGGCGCAAAAATCGTAGCTGACATGCGTACCATCCAATCGGCAGAAATGATTTATTATGCCAAAAATGCTAAATACCCAACTGCACAAAACGATTTTGCTGATTTAGTCCAAGGTAACTGGCCTGGTGTTCCAACTGGTAAATTTATTATCGCCCAAGTATTAAAAAAAGGTGGCGGTACTACAGAAGGTGTTGCTGGTGATGGTGCGGCATATACTTATACTGCAGGAGCAGATGGTGCATCAGGAACAATTACATTAACCGGTGCTACCAATCTTACAGGTGTTAGTGGTTCAAGTTATACGTTAACAGTTCTTTTAGGCGGGGATCAACAGGTTACTACACCTGAAAGTTAATAATAATTTTCAATGTTTAAAAACGACTGACAAATGTCAGTCGTTTTTTTTTTTGACCAATTTTATAAAATTTCAGGTATTTTTAAAATGTTATTTTTCACTTAAATAAAGATCACACTAAACAGCTTCTCTATTAATTAGTAAATTATAAGTTGTGCATTAAATTAAACTACAAGGTGAAAGATCCCTAATGACGCTAATACATAAGTATTTTTACTATAAATATATTTACTTCTGAACAAACTAACTGATTACTAAAAACAGAAAAGGTTTCACTTTGGTGGAATTGGTAGTAGTAATTGCTATTTTAGGTATTTTAGCAGGTATCGCTATTCCTCGTTTTATGAGTGCTACCGAAACAGCTCGTGGTGCTAAAACAGTTGCTGATTTGCGTACTTTAGAAAGTGCTGCTGTAATGTACTATGCTAAAACTGGTGTAGTTCCGACTAAAGATAACTTGGAAAACGGTAATGCTACACTTGGTACTACAGCATTAGTTGCTTCTTGGCCTGTTCCTGCATCTGGAAAAGCTATTATTAAAAATAATGCTAATAAAGAACTTACTTGGGACATTAAAACAACTGAGTATACTATTGATGCAGATGGTCGTCCGACAATCAATGAAAAAACTATTGATGACTTATTACAAGCAACTACTGGCGGAGATTTATAATAATAAAAAATTCATATTTTGAACTTTTAGCGGCTGACAATTTTGTCAGCCGTTTTTATTTGACAAACACCGTTAACAAGCGCATACTTAACAGGTTGCCTTCAAACCACAGCTTGTGCGGCAAGGCTTCAAAAAACAGGACAAGACACTGAGCAACGTGTAAAATAATTTGACTGATGGCAAACTAAAGCGGCGACGTTATAAAATCCTATGCAACGGCAATAAACAAGCATTGTGCAACAGTGAGCCTTAGCCAGATAAAAAACGCTTTTAAGCGGTAGTGCGCCTGCAAGCAGACATTATTACACTCAGCCAGCCGGGAATCCCTTGTTTTTTATATCAAAAATATAAAAAATTGAGGTGCTGTCCATGAACAATGGCTTCTTTAAGATTTATCGCGAACTTTGGGATAAACCTATCTGGAAACAATCTACTCCGATCCAAAAAACTGTTCTTCTTACTTTGCTGTCTATGGTCAACTTCGCTCCCGCCGAATGGGAATGGCAGGGGCAAAAGTTCAGCTTGCAGCCAGGACAGACTATTACCAGCTTACAGCATATTGCCGAACGTTGTGGCAAAGGTGTCAACGCAGGTAATGTTAGGGGAGCTTTAGACCGATTTGTAAAACTTGGTTTTTTGGCAAACGAATCTACAAAGACCGGACGCCTGCTGACTGTCGTGAATTGGGGCGCTTACCAGTACCTTGATGACGAACGGTGCACAGCTGACTGCAAAGACCTTACAAAGGCAATGCAAAGCGACTGCAAAGGCTATGCATCTAATAAGAAGAATAAGAAAGAAGAGAAAGATAAGAAAAATAATTTTTATCAAAACTCTTCTTTTACTTCCTTTTCCCAACAAGCCAAACCCGTACTTTCTGCTGGTGCAGCACAAATCCGTGCTTTAGCGCAGGGAGGCTGCCATGAATAATCAGGTCACGCTGCAGGATGCAGCCAAGATCATTGATCGTTTGGGCCGTTATTTCCCTATGCTGGTAAGAAACGGCAGCGAAGTCGTAAACGACTGGTATCCGTTTATTGCGCAGTTTCCGCTGGATGTGGCGCAGGCTGCGGCGATGTATGTTATTGAAAACACCGCCTTTGATCCGCCTAAGCCTGCTGTTTTTGTGCAGGCGGCCAGAATGTTGCTGCAACATCAAACCGGACAGCGTGAACTGACTGCCGCAGAAGCATGGCACGCAGCTTGCAGGCAGTTGAACCCTTATAAAAAACCTCATTACGAAAACAAACTTGTTTCTCAGGCAGTACACGACATCGGTTATCTGAATCTCTGTACTGCTGAACACGATATGTTTTCCCGTTTTGAGCACGTTTATAACATTTTGCTGCAGCGTGAAAAAGATGAGTTTAAGATCGAAAGTACTCTTGCCAGTATCGGCCTGTATCAAAGTAATATCGCAAAAATCGAAGCCAAATGAAATAATACAGTCAACATTTAAATGTCGACTGTATTATTTATATTTCAAAACAATTATTTACATTATATATAACAAAGTATATAATAAAGTAAAAATATAGATATATCAAATATAATTTTAGGAGTGTTAATGTGCGAGCAAGAAAAGGTTTCACGTTAATAGAATTAGTGGTAGTTATTGCCATCCTGGGAATTTTGGCAGGAATCGCGATACCGAGGTTTATGGATTCAATAGAAACTGCCCGGGGAGCCAAGTTATTGGCTGATCTACGTTCAATTGAAAGCGCAGGAACTGTTTATTATACAAAAAATGGTAAATATCCTACTGTAAGTACAGAAAGCGTATTAGGAAAGGATAAAGACTTTATTGAAAAATATTTTGCCAGCTGGCCAATTTCTACTGGCGGCTATGCTATTGTACAAGGTTATAATGGTATTAATTACCGCTATAATCTAAGTAA
>OGMX01000773.1_pt1 | contig 18588 bp, 15 predicted proteins | sample 1573351 | NCBI WGS metagenome assembly OGMX01 (sample SAMEA2581926, study PRJEB24529) | metagenome | biome: Human gut stool | place: China | collected 2011 | reverse complement strand
CCGACCCTATGATCTGCAAATATTTATCCATTCTTCTTTACCTCCGTTGTAAAAACAACAGCTTTCTTTCTACTATCGTACTATAATAAAAACAGAAAGACAACAGGAGGTTCATCATGTTACGCAAAATAATCACTATAGATCAGGAAAAATGTAACGGCTGCGGTCTCTGCGCCCAGGCCTGCCACGAACAGGCCATAGGCATGGTGGACGGCAAGGCAGCCCTGCTGCGAGACGATTACTGCGACGGCCTGGGCGACTGCCTGCCCGTTTGCCCTACCAATGCCATAACCTTTGAAGTACGTGAAGCCGCAGCCTATGACGAAGCTGCCGTTTTGGCCAATAAAGCCAGCCAGGAAGCTGAACTTCCCTGCGGCTGCCCCGGCACACAGGCCCGTTTACTGCATCAGCAGGAACCTGCACCAGCGCAACAGACAGCCACGCCCCAAAACAGCGAGCTGCAGCAATGGCCTGTCCAGATCAAGCTGGTCAACCCGCACGCACCCTACCTGCAAAACAGCAGGCTGCTGGTTGCCGCCGACTGTACCGCCTTCGCATACGGCGATTTCCACCGTAAATTCATAAAAAACCATATCACGCTTATCGGCTGTCCCAAGCTGGACAACGAAGATTACAGCCGCAAGCTGACTGAGATCCTGCTTGCAAACGATATCAAAAGCGTTACCGTCGTCCGCATGGAAGTACCCTGCTGCGGCGGTATGGAACAGGCGGTCAGAACAGCGCTGCAGCAAAGCGGTAAAATCATCCCCTGGCAGGTCGTCACCATCAGCACCGACGGTCAGATTCTGGAAGAAATATAATAATAATAAATAAGGCGCCGGGCAAATATTTGCCAGGCGCCTTATTTATTATTAGACAAGCAGCGCAGCAAGCAGTATGATAATAGTATTATTACTGACTGACCTCTAAAAAATTACGGCGTTCTGCCTCAGGAGAAATTTTATGGAAGCTATTATCATCGTTATCTTTTCCTTTATACTGCTCAGCTGCATTCTGGCAGGCTACTCCATTCTCTGGGCCCTGCTTTTCGGCTATATGATGTTTTTCGGTTACGCCCTCCGGCAGGGACATACGTCGGTACAGGTACTGACAATGTCCGGACGAGGAATACGCACGATCAAAAATATCCTCTTCATCTTTATCCTTATCGGTATGATCACCGCCGTCTGGCGGGCCTGCGGCACGATACCGTTCATTATTTACCATATGTCGGGCCTGCTCATACCATCGGTATTCATTTTGATAGTTTTTCTGCTCTGCTGTTTCATTTCACTTTTAACAGGAACCTCTTTCGGTACTGCGGCCACGATCGGCATCATCTGTATGTCTATCGCCAAAGCCAATGGTATCGATCCCACCTTTACCGGCGGCGCTATCTTATCAGGCATCTATTTCGGCGACCGCTGTTCACCGATGTCGACCAGCGCCCTTCTGATCAGCGAACTGACGCAGACTGATATTTACTGTAATATCAAAAATATGTTCAAATCAGCGCTGCTGCCTTTTTCAGTCACCTGCCTGCTTTACGCCCTGCTGGGATTTTCCGGTACCGGCAACACCGGCACAGCCGACCTGTACTCACTCTTTCCGCAAAACTTCGATCTGCACTGGACTACCACTATTCCAGCGCTGCTGATCATCGTTCTTTCATTGTGCAAGGTCAATGTCAGGCTGACGATGGCAGCCAGCATCATTACCGGCAGTCTGCTCTGCCTTTTCCTTCAGGATATCACTCCCGCCCAACTTGGCTCGATCATGTTCTACGGCTTTTACTCTGCTGATCAGCAGCTGGCCCAGATCCTCAGCGGCGGCGGTATCATTTCCATGTTCACCGTCAGTGTCATCATTATCCTTTCCTCAGCTTACGCCGGGATTTTTGAAGCAACAGGCTTTTTGAATACTACGCAGGCCCGCCTTGCACAGCTTGGAGAAAAAATAACGCCGTACGGCAGCATTTTGCTGACAGCCACCATCACAAGTATGGCAACCTGCAACCAGACCCTCAGCAGCATCCTCACCTATCAGCTGCACAAGGACAGCGCTGACAATATGCAGCAGCTGGCTCTGGACCTGGAAAACAGCACTATCGTAGTAGCGGCGCTCATCCCCTGGTCGATCGCCTGCGCTGTACCGCTCGCCACCGTAGGCGCCGGCAACGCTTCGATCCTGTTTGCCTTTTATCTTTATCTGCTGCCCCTGTATAATTTATGGCGGCCATACAAAGTAACCCCAGTCTAATAAATAAACCACCTGACTGCAAGAGCGATCAGGTGGTTTATTTTTATTGTCATCTTTTTTGCGCCTTCTGCAGCAAACTGCTGTCAGCCAGGTCAACGACCAGAGGCTCCAGCCCCTGGCTGCGTACATAGTCCGCCCCTGCGGCAGTAGTAATGATCCTGCCGCCGCGCCCTAAAACCTTACCGTCCATATAACAGACCTGCCCGCCGATGATCGTGGCAAACGCGCTGCGCTGCAGCCTGTCGACGATCGTAATATCGGCATCCCGCCCTGCTGTCAGGCTGCCCTTATTTGCAAGACCAAGCAGCCGCGCCGGCTGATAGCTGATCTTCGCCACCAGCTCCTGCAGCGACAGTCCGCCCAGATCGACCAAAGCCAGACCAGCAGGCAGCAGTACATTACGAGGAATAAAGCCGCTGCCAGTACTGACGGCGTCTACAGCAAAACTGCCGTCAGCCTTTTTCGCCGTTGCCAGCCGCACCCGCGGCCCAACAGGATTGACCGCAAAACTGACGGAAACCAGCGTTTGCTGCCCGCGCCAATAATCCCTGGCCGCCTCACCTGTCAGCAAAGTCATTTCCTGTCCCTGCGGATAATTGACCTGTGCCCAGCCAGACAAAAGCGCCTCCTCCATGCCCGCCTCATCCTCCTTAAAGCCGCCGGTTTTCAGGCAGCGGCGGGTAACCATACTGCCCGGCAGACCGTCAACGATTTCAGCGCTTGTACCGTTGAGCGGTGATAAATAAGACTCGCAGGAAATATTAGGATTGGCCGCCAAAGCTTTAAGGGCCAGCTCCGTTTCTTCCGCCTCCGGCAGTACCGTACCACGGCAGTAAGCATTGATATGCGCTAAATGCAGAGGGTTGCCGTCGGCCAGCTCCACCGCCTCCAGCATGCCTTCGATATTGGAACCATGAGCGGCTGTCCCGGCGTGAAAAGCCGTATAAGCTCCCAGCTCTGCCGCAGCCCTGATCGCTCTGGCCGTTGCTGCCACCGTCAGCGGATAATGCCCGCCCAGCAGCTTGATGCCTAACGACCCCTGCCTCTGCACTTTCGTTATCAGCTGCTGCAGCTCTGCTGACGAAGGATCGTCACTGCTGACCGTATGTCCCGGCCGCACATATTCGATCGTAGCCAGATTGAGACCGGTCCCATATTCACGCGCCAACTCCAGTACACTGGTCCCCGGCCCCGACATATCCAAAGCACTGGTCACACCAGCCTTTACCAGCATCGTGTGGGCGTAGCTGCCTCCCAGCCAGGCCGAAGCATGTACATGCGAATCGACCAAGCCAGGCAGTACCAGCTTGCCGGACGCATCCAGCTCCTGCACGGCGCTGCCGCCGATACTGCTTTCCACCGCCACAATCATACCGTTCTGCACAGCGACATCAAAATATCCTTCCCGTGCCGACGCATAATCGACCACATACCCGTTTTTGATCAGTAAATCATATTGCATTTGCTGCCCCTCCCTCAAACCAGTTCAGGTAAAAAGCAACGCTGCCTGTTTTTGCGCAAGCAGCGTCAGCTATTTCCCGGTCAATATTATTTATGCATTTTATAAAAAGCTTCCATAAACTCAGCCAGCTTCTCGCAGCCTGCCAGCGGCATCGCATTGTAAATCGAGGCCCGCAGTCCGCCAACACTGCGGTGTCCCTTCAGTCCACCCATCCCCAGCTCCTCAGCCTCGGCCGCAAAACGCTTCTCCAGCGCTTCGGTCGGCAGTCCAAAAGTCACGTTCATCAGCGAACGGCTGTCAGTTTTGGCAAAGCCGCGGAAAAAATCAGGATACATATCGATCACATCATAAACTATCTTGGCCTTAGCCGCATTGCGCTGCTCCATCATCACCAGTCCGCCCTGCGCCTTCAGCCACTTGGCAACCTTGCCGACGATATAGACCGCAAAAGCCGGCGGCGTATTATACAGCGAACCGTTATCAAGATGAGTTTCGTAATTCAGCATACTGTGCAGAGCTTTAGAACGCCCCTCAATAAATTTTTTACGGGCAATGACTGCTACCGCGCCGGCAGGACCGATATTCTTCTGTACCCCGGCATAAATCAGCGAAAACTTCTCCGCCGGGATCGGTTTACTCAAAATATCCGAAGACATATCCGCGATCAGCGGTACAGCACCGGTTTCAGGATAAACGCTGTACTCTGTGCCTTCGATCGTATTATTAGCCGTGATATGCAGATAAGCGCAGTTTTCCGGCAGCCTGATCTCGCCCGGCTGCGGCACCCGATCATACTTTTCAGCCTTACTGCTGAAAGGGATAACGACCTTACCTACCTTTTCCGCCTCTTTTACAGCTTTATCCGAAAAATTACTGGTCACGGCATAAGCCGCCGTTTGTCCAGCCCCCAAAAAATTCATCGGCACCATCGAAAACTGCAGGCTGGCGCCGCCTCCCATAAAGAGCACGCAATAATCGTCGCCCAGACCCAAAAGCTCCTTGATGTCGGCTTCCGCCTCAGCATTGATTTTTTCATAAATCGGCGCGCGGTGGCTCATTTCCAAAATCGACATACCGCTACCCTGCAGGTCCAGCAGCTCGGACTGTACCTCCTGCAGCACTTCCAGCGGCAGCATGGCCGGACCGGCATTAAAATTATAGATACGTTTCATTATTCATCTTCTCCGATCAAATGCACGACCATCGCATCGCGCAGCTTAGGTTCAAACCAGGTCGATTTCGGCGGCATGATCTTACCGGCATCAGCTACCTTGATCAGCTCCTCCATCGACGTCGGATACATGGCAAAAGCCACACTGTAGGCCCCTGCGTCTACTTTAGCCGCCAAAGCATCCAACCCGCGGATACCGCCCATAAAATTGATGCGCTCATCCGTACGCGGGTCTTTGATGCCCAGGATCGGCGCCAGCAGATTATCCTGCAAGATCGAAACGTCCAGCGACCCGATCACATCATCCGCGGCAAAGGTACCTTCCTTCGCAGTCAGGCGACGCCATTTTCCGGTCAGATACATACTGAACTGATGCCGCGCTTCCGGCTTCGGGCCGTTTTCCAGCTCGCTGATCTCAAACTTTTCTCCGACTCTGCTTAAAAATTCTTCCATAGACAAACCGTTCAGGTCTTTGACCAAACGGTTATAATCCATGATCTGCATCATATTATCGGGAAAAATGACCGCTAAAAAAGTGTTATATTCTTCGTTAGAACCATGCCTCGGCGTTTTGCCAAGCTCGTCAGCCACACGCATAGCCGCAGCACTGCGGTGATGGCCGTCGGCAATATACATTACAGGCACGTCCTCAAACAAACGGGTCAGCTCGGCGATCTCCATCAGGTTCTCCACCACATACAGTGTGTGCTGCACGCCGTCCTCCGACGTAAAATCATATACCGGCTTTTTGGCTCCCATCAGGCTCAAAACATAAGTATTGATCTCGGGCTTGCCCTTATAAGTTAAAAAAACAGCGCCGGTCTGTGCTTCTGTCGCCAGAATATGATTGACCCGGTCCTGCTCTTTATCATGCCTGGTCAGCTCGTGCTTCTTGATAATGTTCTCGCGGTATTCCTCCACTGAAGCAGCGGCCACAAGGCCGATCTGGATATGCTGCCCCATCTGCTGACGGTAAATATAGTAACAGGGCGTCGTATCTTTTTTCATCTGCCCGTCGGACAGATACCTGTCGATATTTGTTTTCGCCATCTTATAAACTGCCTGGCTATGCGGATCGATACAATCCGACATCGTCGCTTCCGATTTTGTCACCCGCAAAAAGCTCAGCGGGTTCTTATTAAGTATCTGCCGCGCCTCTTCGGTATCCATCACGTCATAAGGCAAAGCAGCGATCTCTGCCGCATATTCCGGCACCGGACGCAGCCCGCAGAACGGTCTGATCTGTGTCATCTAAAAAACCTCCTCCAGCGTCGTATGTATATACAAACACATGCTAAAATCAAATTAGTCCTTATCTATATTATTTTACTCAGTTCTCTGCTAAAACGCAAGCGTCGCCGCAGCAAACACCAGCGCTGTAAAAAATATTTTCCTGCGGCGTAATAAATATAACACTTTTCCCGGTTTCTTATCCATCCAAAATAAGTTATAATAGAGGAAGTCGTTTTAAATAAGGGGAGTGTCCATCCGTGTCATCTATAACAGTCAACCGACGTGTCCTGCAAAAGCTTATTCCCATCGCCATCGGCTATCTGGCCCTTGGCATCGCCTGCGGTATTCTGGCACAGCAGGCAGGTCTCACACCGCTTGAAGCCTTAGGGATGAGCGTGCTCGTTTTCGCCGGCTCCGGTCAGTTCATCGGCATCGCCATGATGGCCCAGGGTGCGGCCCTCGTTTCTATCGGACTCACTATTTTTATCGTCAACCTGCGTCATCTTTTATTCAGCTCCACGCTGATGAATTTTTTTAACGGCCGCAGCAAAAACTTTCTTATCGGCTATGCCCACGGCATCACCGACGAGACCTTTGCCGTCAACCTGAACGCCTTTGAAACGGAAACAGATCCCCGCTGGACGTGCGAAGAAGCCCTGGGGCTCAACGTCACCTCCTGCGCCGTCTGGTCGCTCAGCAATGCCCTCGGCTGCTATGCCGCCGCTTATCTCAACCCGCCTACCGAGCTGGTCTCCTATCTGCTGATCGCCATGTTCCTCGGCATCTGGGTCAACTATCTCACCGACCGGAAAATGATCATCACCGGGCTGGTATCAGGGCTTCTGGCGATCCTGCTTTCGCAGATCGTTCCCTATAAGCTGCATATCGTGCTGGCAACTCTGGCCGCCTCCGGCGCCGCCTGCTATATCACCGAACGCCATGCGGGAGGTGCTGATAATGTCCGCTGAATACGTTTGGGGCGCCATTTTCATTATGATGGGCGTCACCTATATTTCCCGTATCATCCCTTTTTTGCTGCTGGCCGGCAAACCTGTACCACGCTGGTTCAAAACCTGGCTCACCTATGTGCCGACAGCTATTTTCGGCGCGCTGGTCCTGCCCGACGTCTTTCTGCCCGCAGGCAGCCTGGATCTGGGACTGAACAACCTGTACCTGTGGTCGACCGTCATCATCTTCCCGCTGGTCTATAAAACAAAATCACTGGGGCTGGCGATAGTCAGCGGCGCCGCCGTCTTTGCACTGCTGCAGGCCGTACTCTGATCAATCGGTACAGCCTTCAGTATCGAGAGGAATCTGCTTTGGAAATTTTTTTACAGGGTCTTGCCATGGGGCTGGCCTATCTTGCCCCCATCGGCGCCCAAAATCTTTTTGTCATCAATACGGCGCTCACCGCGCCTTTAGGCATTGCCCTCGTCACTGCAGGCATCGTCGCCTTCTTTGACATCAGCCTGGCGCTGGCCTGCTTTTGGGGCATCGGCCTTATGATCGAACACAGTCTGCTACTGCAAAAAGCACTGCTCGGCGGCGGCGGACTGATCTTGATCTATCTGGCCTGGCAGCTGCTGCATGCGCAGGTGCAGACAGACACCTCTGCTTACAGCCAGCCGACGCTGTGGCAAACGGCCACGCTGGCCTTTACCGTTACCTGGTTCAACCCGCAGGCCGTTATCGACGGTACGCTGATGCTGGGCGCCTTTCGCTCATCACTGCCTGCCGATACTGCCTCACTCTTTATCAGCGGCGTAGCAGCTGCCTCCTGCCTGTGGTTCTTCGGGCTTACGGGCATCTTCAAAACCTGCTGCCAAAATCTGCGCCCCAGCCATATGCAATGGATCAACCGCATCTGCGGCGCCGTTATTTTTGTTTACGCCCTCAAACTGCTTTATACCTTTGGGCAGATGCTGTAAAAACAATGAATACACATATAAAAAAGCAACAGCTGTTTAAGCTGTTGCTTTTATTTTGTTCTGACCCTTTTAATTTACTGCTTTAACTTTTTCCTGACTGCACAATAGAATATCTTCTACCGAACAATCAAACACGTCAGCCAGTTTGACAAGTATCTCCAGACTGATCAACGTCCTGCCGCACTCCAGATTACTTAGATGCGGCTGTGACATCTGCAGGGCTTCCGATAATTTCACCTGCGAAATTTTTCTTGCCTTCCGCATCATCTTCACATTACTACCTAAATCATTTAGATCATAACGCTGTTTTTTCATTTTACCCTCTACACCACTCTTACCCATATAATCGTTTCAACTACCGGACCAACTACTTTTGTTTTACTTATTTTTTCTGATTTGATTATTATATATTATTCTATTTTATAAAATAATACTACAAACAATTAGTTTTTGCAACAACTTCTTTTGCCCACAAACGAATTTATATCATCAAATACAACATTAATCTGCCATATTTTTATTTTATATTCTTCTAGACAATATTTTTATAAGATTCTGCAGACGTTTTTTATTAGCTTCATGATCCACCGGCTGGCCTGGAACGGACTTCTCTGCATATTCTGCCGCTCGTCGTGCAAGTATTTATGGCAGTATTCAGTACTTACTAAATAAGTATTGCTTTACTTTGCTGTAAGTATTTCTTTGTTAGATTCAAGGTCAAAGTCATAAGCAGTAAAACCCTATAAGTCTTAAAAACTCTGCTAACAAATTCAGTACTGAATACTGTCACTATATATAGGGCAGCGAACACCGGAAAAGTTTACATGCCAAAATACAATTTCGCATATTGTTCACAAACATCACTAAAATGTTATGAGCTGCTGTTAAAAACCACCTTGCAAAAAAAATTTCAAACCGATGTAAACTTTTATCCCTCTCGCTGCCCTATATATAGCGTGAGGGTTTTACTCCCTTGCCAAGCAAATCTAAAAGGAGCATCTCTACTATGCAAATGCAAACATCATCAGCACCGCTGCTGACGGACCGTACAGCGGTGACGCCAAAAACCGCTGGGACTTATGGTATCTGCGCGATTCACCCGGCGACGGGGCAATGAACCCCGGCGGGCAGGTCATCAGGGGCAAGGCCCTGTGGTATGCAAAAAGCAGCCCCCTTGTTTAAAAGGGCTGCTTTTTAAAGAACACGATGTTTTCTTTTAATGTTTTCTTCAATCTTTTTTATTTTTCTTTAGCTTTTTTATCTTTTTTAGACTTTCTTGCAATGTTCGCCAAAAATCGCTTTAGACTTTCTTGAAAGAAAGTCAACAAAGAACTTTCAGCGCTGTTAAGATTTGGATTGCGCTGCACTCGCTGCCCGCGTGAAGACGTTACCTTAGCCGAAGCACAGGCAGCAGCAGCCAAGATCATCAAAGCAGGCGTGCTGACCAGCTGCCTGAACGAACTGAGCCGGGCCATCATCAGTAAACACAGAGAACTGTAAAACAAACAGAGAAACGAGGTACGACATCAATATCAAATACACAAAGCTCCTGCACTGGTTACGCCTTTTGGCCTGCATCATAAGCAGAAAATAACAAACATACTCAATATCCGCCCTGAAACAACATTCATGGCGGGTATTTGCTTATCATTAATCCCTCAAATATACCTTGCTATTGTTTTATACAAAACCTCCACATCTATGGGTTTTGCCAGATGTCCATTCATCCCGGCATCAAACGCAGCCTGAACATCATCATTGAAAGCATTGGCTGTCATGGCAATGATCGGTATCGTCCCGGCAGCAGGATGCTCTGACGACCTTATGCACCTGGCAGCGTCATAGCCATTCATCAGCGGCATTTGAATATCCATGAAAATCAAGGCATATTCCTTTTCTTTCGAGTTTCTAAAAATATCTACCGCAACTTTACCATTCTCAGCATGTTCAACTTGTAAATTCACAAACTTCAACAGCTCTGAAGCAATCTCCATATTTAACTCATTATCTTCCACCAGCAATACCTTTTTGCCGCCAAAATCATACGTTTCCTTATTGCCTACTGCAGAAAATCCCAGCTCCGGCTTCCGCGAAACAGTTAATAACGTATTGTATAAATTTGAAGCAAAAAACGGTTTAGCTATAAAAGCATTAACACCTGCTGCCTTTGCCTGTTCTTCGATACTAGACCAGTCATAAGCACTGATAATAATGATCAAAACATCAGGACCGACATAGCGCCGCATCCTACGGGCCGTTTCTATTCCATCCAGTTCCGGCATACACCAGTCAATGAAACAAACATCATAGCAACGCCCGTCATCTTCACAGGCGCTTCTTACCTTTTCAATAGCCTCAAAACCATTCAGAGCCCAGTCAACATTGACTCCCATGCCTTTCAGCAATACTGCTGCATGTTCACAGGTATCGTTATCGTCATCGACAACCAGTACCCGCATCTCCTCCATCTCAGCCGCAGTTTTTTTATCAACTTTGCTTACTCCAAAAGGCAGGTCTACCATAAACGTAGTTCCTGCACCTTCCTGACTTTCAACCTCAATAGTTCCATCCATGATAGCAACAAGGTTTTTAGTTATCGCCATCCCCAAGCCCGTACCGCCATATTTTCTGGCAATTCCATTATCCGCCTGCTCAAACGGTTCGTATAAATGTTCCAAAAACTCCTTTTTCATCCCGATGCCGCTGTCTTTCACGATAAACCTCAGCCATATCTTGTCACTTGCTGAACGCAGCATTCTGATTTCCAGCCTGACACTGCCGCCTTTAGGCGTAAATTTAATTGCATTGGACAATAAATTGAGCAGGATTTGGTTGACACGCATCGAATCTCCGAGCAACAACTCATCTTTAAATCCTGAAATAACAATTTCAAAGGCCAAACCTTTGGCTGTAGCAAGTCCATAATTGATATCAGCTAAAGAAGTAACCAGATTTTTTAAATCAAACAGTTCTTGGCGAATATTCAACTTTCCATTTTCGATTTTTGACATATCTAAAACATCGTTGAGCAGCATCAATAAATGTTTCGACGAAAAAGTTATCTTACTCAGACAATCAGCAGTACGCTTTTTATCATCCAAATAATTAAAGGCAACCGCCGACATTCCAATAATTGCATTCATCGGCGTTCTGATCTCATGCGACATCCGCGACAGAAAATCACGTTTGGCGTCATTCGCCTTCTGCGCTACCAGCAGAGCATCCTGTAAAATCTTCTGCTGTCGTTTAAGCTCGTCATTAATAAGATACTCATTACGTAATTTATAAGCATAAATAACAATAACGATCATCAACAGACCTATCACAACAGCATAAAAAATGGCGGCTTCAGCTTTTTCGTCCGTGCTTTCCTGTATAATCAGCACACGTCTGTCTGCCGAATCAATGACCTTTTGAATGGCAATATCCGTTTTTACCCTTATCGGCTCTATTTCTTTATCAAAGTACTTTTGGACTGCCTGTCTGTCCATATTACTATTTTCAGAATTTTCCACACTTTGTATAAGCGCCTTTTTCAGTTCGTCTAAGGCACCGTTCAATTCTGACAGATCTTCCTTATTGCCTAAATATATTTCATCTAATATTTTCAGTGATTTTTCATTTTCTTGGCAACTGGTTCTCAGGACACTTCTGATACCATCAAGATTATTTTCATTTTCGCTAATGAAAATCGGCAGGTATGTATTCATTTCCAAAACCCTGGCACGGATTTTATTTATTTCCGACATGGCTTTATACGGATGTTCTGCTACATAATTGATTTGTCTGCTGATTGTAAAAATAGAATGTGTAGTAAAAACAACATATACCACTACACAAAAACAAATGGCTATCACCCCGGATACCATGCCATATCTTTTTATAAAATTCATATTTTCCAATCCTTTACAATTTTATTAAATTATTACAATTATTTTTGTTATAAATATAGCACATCAACAGCAGACAAACAAGTAGAATATTAACTTTTTATAATACAATATAATTGCTTCATTGCCCTGCCCAAACGTACGTATCGTTAAATTTATATTTATATGGCCAATGAGTTTTCCACAACGCTAAAATAAATCTGCCTGTATCAGCAATCGCTGTAAGTAAAATTTCACCTTAAGCATAATACCAAATAACAAACTAAATCAGCGATATGAAACTTACTTCATATCGCTGATTTTTTACTTTACTGAACTTATTACTGCCACTTAGCAGTGCCTCAAACCCTCACTTAGAACGTGAATCTCAACCCGGCGTTGAACTGCCAGTCGGTACGCAAATCGCCGCCAAAGGTTTTTAAGGCGTCAAAATACAAATTGCTGTTTTTAGCGATGCCCAGGTTAGCTCCCAGTCCGATCTCGTACCAGGTGCCGTTCATATCGGCGCTTTCTACAACGGTACTTCTGCCTTTATAATATGCAGTTCCGCCGCCGTTGCCGCCGAAGTCGTGCAATGCCGATGCTTTGACATAGGCATTGCTGGTGCGCCCGCCAATGGTAAACTCTTTGCCGCCCAAGAAGCCCAGGCGCACTACGGCGCTGTTGACGCTGTCCTGTTTGACACTGACTTCGTTGCTGGTTGTGTAATCGACGCTGCCGATATGGCCCAGGCTCAGTTCGGCCTGCGGTTCTACGAACCAGCCTGCGTTCAGGTCCTGTCTGTAGCCGTATTCGGTGCTGATGCCGTAAGCCCAGGTATCGTAATCGGCTTTGGCAGTGATGTTGTTTGGATCTACCAGTTTAAAGTCATTGGTCAGCTTGCTGCCGCGGGCGATAACGTCGATGTAATGTCCCTTGCTGCCCAGCCAGCTGGCGTATACGCCTACACCGGTACTGCTCAGGTCACCGCTGCCTGCCGTATAGCCGGCGTTGCTGTCGATACGGTTGACGGCGATGCCTGTATAGAGCTTGCCGCCTTTGTAGTCCTGCACTTTGTCGATGCCACCCTGGAAGGCTGTATAATCCTGGCTGAACTCACGGTCATAAGCGCTGTCGGCGCTCATTTCGCCCCGGTAGTAACGGGCCCAGACGCCGCCCTGTGCCGCTTCTTTATCACTGCGCAGCTCGCCCATGCGTTTCATCAGGTTGTTGGCTTCGATGCGCCACATACTTCCCAGCGCCATCTGCGCGTCAGCGGCCGTCATCACTGTTTCGGAAGCGCCTGCTTCCTCAAAATCTATTTGCGTGATCTTGACATCATTGCCGTCCACTGTTACGGTCGGCGTTGCCAAAAATCTGGTCAGCGGGTCGTCCATTACGCTTTCCTTACCCACAAAATTATTTAAGTTCTGCCCATGCTCCAAATCAGTTACTGTCAGTACCGTCACCTCGCCGATAAAGCTGTCCAGACTGCTGCCGTCAAAGGCTTTGTCGTAACCGACAGTGATGTATTGTGTTGCCGTGCTGCTGTCGGCTGCCAGTTTCGCAAAAGTAAACTTATCGGCATTAGGAGTAACATTCGACAGGTCAGCTGCAACTTTAAAGGTATTGCTGCCCGCCAGCCGCAGGGTGCCGCCGTTAATGGTGCGGCCCACGTTTTGGCCTGCTGCCGGACTGCCAAAGCCCAAAGTCGCATTGTTCAGATAAGTCAGTACTGTGTTATCTGTTCTCGAAGCTCCATCACTGGTATTTAATACGGCATTATCGTTAAACAGCACTGTTGCGTTATCGGCATACACTGCGTAGGCTTCTGTCCTTGTCGCATTATCCGCCTTAGCGCCGATAGTGATCGTGCCACTGGGGGTGCCGCTGTCAGTTTTCGCGCTCAAAGTGATCACAGCGCCATTATCAGCATACACACCATAGGCTTCGGCCTGCGCTCCTTGAGCACCTTTATCTCCGTCATTGCCACTGCTGCCGTTTGTACCTTTAACACCAAAATTTCCACTATCACCGGCAAGCGCTTCGGCGTTGATGGTGTCCACTGTAAGTTTGAGCACAGATTTTTCACTGCGCTACCGCTTGTGACTAAGCTGCGCTTACTTAAAACGTCCAGACAAAATCCACATTGCCTGTGAAGCCCTGCTTTTTACCGCCCCAGCCCTGTAAGCCGATATTGATAGTCGGATCGTTTACGCCCTGTGGCTGCAAAATGTAGCCCAGCATCAAAGGCCGCTGCTGCCTTTGATGCTGGGCGCCGGTGTGCTGAAGCCTTTTACTGTCACCCTTGCCTCACCGTCAAATTCGTATTCATACGCCAGGCCTAAATAGCCGGTGCCGCGTTCGCTGTAAGCTTTGCTCACTCTTGCCCCTACTCTGGCACGGGTGCTGTCCACAGCGTCAAAGTCGTACACTTCGCCATTGCCTTCGCCCTGCAAAGTCACGCTGTCGCCGTTTTGATGAGTATACAGCAGTTTGGCATAAACATCGGCTTTGGTAGTATCGTTCAGCCCGGTCACCTTGCCGATGCCCAGATGAGCGCCATAATAAGCGCTGCTGCTGTCATAGCTGCTGTGGACGCCAGCAGTGCCCAGATCATTGCTGGCATAGTCGGCGTCCATACGGCCGTAACGCAAACTGCCTTCATAGTAGACGCCGCTTTTGTCATCCTGCCGTGCCAGCACGCCAACGCCATAATATTTAGTCTTGCCATCGCCGCGCACGCCGTTGTCCAGGTAACTGGTATAATCGCCATAGCCATATTCCACAAAGGGCCCGAAGGTCAGCCTGCCGGCATTGTTGGCAACTGCTTTGCCCATACCCAAAGCGAAGTTATAGCCTTTCACATCGGCATGCGACCCGGTATCATAACGCATACTGCCGCCGCTCATAGCGCCGAAGATCGCATTGTCCTCTGCTGACGTTACTTTCGACATGCTGGTGATACCGCTGCTTACCAGCAGGTCCGCGCCGCTGTTGATAAAGCCTGCTGCTGCCGCCTGCGTTTCTACCAGTGATTTGGTATCGTCGCTGATACCGGATTTGATGATCGTAGTTACCAGTGAATCACCGTTTTGCAAAACCGTTGTAAAGTCGTATTCCAGGCTGACGCCCTGGGTCATTTTGCCATATACTGTCGTTCCGTCGGCAAGAATGCCGTTAGCGTTGTGCAGTAAGGTCACATTATCTCCCGACTTCAGGGCCGGAGCCGAGCCTGTTATGCCCACATTGACACTGCTGCCTTTAAGGTCAGTCTGTTCATTGCTGCTGCCGCTGGTCACAGTCAGCAGCACATCACCAGCCTGCACAGTATCGGGCAGATAAAAATTATAGACGTCAAAATTCTTGATATTGGACACGGTAATGCCTGTGCTCTTGATATTCAGGATATTGCCGCTCACCTCGCCGCCGCTGGCACTATAGCCGCCGTAAATAACACTGTCAGCAGCAAATGTCGGCCTGCCGCTGATATAAACTTTATTATTTGTGACCGTGCCAAGGTCGGCACTAATAATGCCGCCATTGACACTGCCCATCTTACCGCTGTTGATCCAGACCTCATTATTGGCCACAGTGTCCCCGCTCTGCCCTTTAGCACCATAAACAGCACAGCTATTGAGGTCGAGTACATCAGCGCCACCTGCCCGGCCTATGGTAACCTTGTTGCCAACAATCGAATCCTTGGGTCTGATAGAACCATTACCACTATCTTTGATGCTGTCACTTGCATTATCATAATCTCCCTGCATCACGATTGTGATCTCCTAAGCCGCTGTTGGACAAGTGTAACCAATACTGCCCAGCAGCACCCCTGCTACTAGTCCTGCCATTATCTGTCTACTCAATATTGTTTTCCTATTTTTGTACATTTTTATCTTCCTTTCTAGTATTTTCCCTGTCATGTAATCGTTTTGCCGCCATCCTCACCACCTACCTGTTGTAGCAAATTTATATCCTCCGCAGCTATCGCCGCGGTTACAGCATTTTACCTGTGCGATAGCCGCATAAACTGCAAAAGCTGCCGCACTTCCTCCACCCTACGCTGCTGAAAATATTGTTCCACCTTTGTCTTACTTTGTTAAAAGTCTGATTTTGTTTACCGAAACTTTAAAAACATTTGTTAAAATAATATGCGTACCTATTATAGCACGTTTGTACCCCCCCGCAAGACACTTGCTTTGAGCCTGTGTAACCCGTCTGCGAGTCTTGCCCGGCGCATTACGCCAGCGGCTTTACAACTGTCGGCGGCTGCGCAGTTCCTGCCTTGCCTGGCAATATAAATAAAAAGACTGAGCCTAAGCTCAGTCTTTTTATTTATACGTTATTTTTTTATACTATGAAGCAATTTACCTTTCAGCTTCTATCTGTTTGCCTACGTCCCGCAGATAGCTTTGCAGCGTCAGCATGGAATTGGTAAGATAACGCTCACCGCACCACGACAGGTAAATACTGGCTTCACCGATCTCGTCAACCAGCGGTATGGAACGGATATCACGGTAAGCATCTCTGACGCTCGCCAGTCCAAAAGAAACGCCCAGCCCTTCGCGCATATAGTCGCTCAGCAGCTCAACATTGCCTTCCAGGACAAAGTCCGGCTCGAAGCCGGCTTTTTTACACAGCTCGTCAACGATCCGCAGCTTGCTTTGATCCTCCGGCAGGGCGCAGATCTTTTCGTTTTGGATATCCTGCAGATAGATCTTCCGGCGGCGGGCCATAGGGTGCCTGGCTCCGACCAGCAGTGTATAACGGTCTTTCCACAGCGGCACTGAAATAATTTTAGGATGATCGAGCCTGCCCGTTGTCAGCCCAAAGTCAAAGCGGCCGCTCAGAAGTCCGTCCATGATCTCGTTATGCGCTGCCAGCAGATGCGCCAGCCTGATATCGTCATGTTCTTTAAGAAAATCCACCAGCCAGCGTTTGGAAAGCATGGTACTGCTGCTGCCAAGACGTATGTATTTAGTATCGCGCGAGCGCATGTCGGCGATTTCCTTTTTGGCGTCCTCCAGATGCTGCAGGGCTTCGTTGGCATGATGCAGCAGGATCTTGCCGTATTCGTTCAGCACTACGTTACGTCCGTCGCGGTCAAAAAGCTGCCCGCCCATTTCTTCTTCCAGCCGGGCAACGATAGCGCTCAGGTAGGGCTGTGATACCATCAGCAGCTTGGCTGATTTGGTGATGTGTTCCTGTTCGGCGACTACTTTAAAATACTTGAGCTGTAATAGATCCATGACCGTCACCTTTCATAACAAATAGCTTATGAGTACATACAATAACTAGTATTATACTTATTCTACCCCAGGTTTTACAATAAAGACAAGAAGAAATCTTGCAAGATATTTAAATTCTAAAGTTTTGGGGATGTCATTATGTCTACTAGCTCTACTATCAGCAAATACAAGTTTCTCGGTCTCTTTCCTCTGGTCATGGCCCAGATCGGCACTTCCGGCGATAATTCGGTGCTTACCGTTGCTACAGCTTCCCTGCTGGCCAGTCTTAATGCGACAATGTCAGACATCCAGCTGGCCAACATTATTTATTCTTTGTGCGCCGGCTGCCTGATGATCGTCGGCGGTATGGTCGGCCTGATCGTCGGCTGGAAAAAAACTTTCCGCATCGGCGCTGCGATGTGCGCCGTCGGCGAACTTGTCGTAGCTTTCTCCGGCAACATTTTTATGTTCACCTGGGGCGGCCGTCTGCTGGTCGGTATCGGCGCCAGTTTCCTTATCCCTTCTGTACTCGGGCTGATCCCCGGTTTGTATCAGGGCAATGACCGCGCTTTCGCTTTCGGGGCTATCGGCGCTGCTACAGGTATCGCTTCCTGCCTCGGCCCTATCGCCGCCGGTTTTTTGATCGATACTTTTGACTGGCGCATAGCCTTTAGCTGCATGGCCGTTTATTTTACTATCGTTTTTGTAGGTTCGCTGCTGGTAGGCGATGTTCCGCTGCCCGAACAAAAAGTGCGTTTTGACCTGAAAGGTACGGTCGTTGCCGTTGCCGGCCTGTTTTTACTGATCATCGGTATCAGCAAGATCCCAGTCTGGGGCCTGATCGATCCGATCGCGCCGCCTGTTATCGGCGGCAGTCCGTTAGTTTTGTTCGGTATGTCACCGGCTTTGTTTATCGCGCTGCTGGGGCTTATCACTCTGGTGCTCCTGGTCCGTATCGAACGTAATGTTGAAAAAACCTATGGTTCCTGTCTTATTCCTTCCTCCTTCTTAACGACGCCGCAGGTACGCAGTGGACTGTATCTTACAGCGATGCTGTTCCTCTGCTTCGGCGGGTCGTTCTTCCTGGTCATCACTTATCTGCAGCTGGTCGCCGGTTTCAGCGCCATTATGACCGGTATAGCCATGAGCGCTATGGCGATCCCGATGATCGTGTTCTCTATGGGTATCCCCAAGTTCAGTCCCGATGCTTCGCCGAAAAAGATCTGCCGCACGGGTATCGCTATGGTTGCCCTTTCGACGATCCCGATGGCGTTGTCCTTAAATCCTTACGGAGTTAACTGGCTGATGTATGTGGGCCTGTTCTTCTTCGGCGCCGGGCAGGGCTTTGTTGCTTCACAGTCTTCCAATATCATCGCAGGAGCAGTCAATGCCCGCGACGCTCAGCAGTCCAGCGGTATCCAGACCGCGACCCGCAATG
>OGMX01000772.1_pt1 | contig 18616 bp, 11 predicted proteins | sample 1573351 | NCBI WGS metagenome assembly OGMX01 (sample SAMEA2581926, study PRJEB24529) | metagenome | biome: Human gut stool | place: China | collected 2011 | reverse complement strand
GGGATAATCTGGTCGGTATCCACGTTCTCTAAAGGAAGAGGTACGCAAGTGCTTGTGATTATATTGAATTTTGTTTTCATCTTATGCTACTTTATTAGATTAGTCTTTACATCAGTTCTCTCGGGTCCGTGATCTTACCTGTCACAGCGGCGGCGGCGGCCACAAGCGGCCCCGCTAAGATGGTGCGTGCACCCGGTCCTTGGCGGCCCTCGAAATTACGGTTGGAAGTGGAGACCGCATATTTACCCGCCGGAACCTTATCCTCATTCATCGCCAGACAAGCGGAACATCCCGGTTGACGAAGGACGAAGCCGGCCTCGGCCAAAACCTTGTCGATCCCCTCGGCACGAATCTCCCGCTCTACCTGCCAACTGCCGGGAACCAGCCAAACCGTTACATCATCCGCTTTCTTCTTTCCTTTCACCAAAGAGGCGAAAGCACGGAAATCCTCGATACGGCCATTCGTACAGCTACCTAAAAAGACATAATCCACTTTCTTACCCAACATAGACTCGCCTGCCTTGAAGCCCATATAATCCAAAGACTTCTTATAAGAGATACGGCCTGCCTCGGGCACGCTTTCTAAGGAGGGGATATCTTTGCTGATACTCATACCCATGCCCGGGTTCGTACCGTACGTAACCATCGGGTCGATATCCTCGGCGTGAAAAACGATCTCCTTATCGAACTTAGCGTCCGGATCACTATATAGCTGACGCCACTCGCTCACCTTCCGCTCCCATTCCTCGCCTCTTGGGGCAAACTCACGGTCTTTCAAATAATCGAAAGTAACATCATCCGGAGCGATCATACCGCCACGGGCACCCATCTCGATAGAAAGGTTACAGATCGTCAGACGTTCCTCCATGGTCGTATTACGAATCGCCTCGCCAGCGTACTCTACGAAATAGCCCGTAGCACCGCTGGTACTCATCTTACTAATAATGTATAAAGCAAAGTCCTTCGCCGTAACGCCCGGTTTGCGTACACCATCGATCGTGATACGCATCGTTTTCGGCTTACGCTGCATGATACATTGGGTAGCCAAGGTCATCTCCACCTCGCTCGTACCGATACCGAAGGCGATAGCGCCCATGGCACCGTGCGTAGAAGTATGGGAGTCGCCACAAACGATCGTCATACCCGGCTGCGTCAAGCCTGTCTCCGGACCTACCACATGGATGATACCATTCTTCGGATGTTGAAGACCGTAATACGTCAAGCCGAAATACTTCGCGTTCTCTTCCAAGGTATCCACTTGATTCTTGGATATAGGGTCCTCGATAGGCTTATCTTGGTTCAATGTCGGGATATTGTGGTCCGGCATACAAGTGATTTGCGCGGGACGGAAGGGCTTCAATCCACGTACACGTAATCCGGCGAAAGCCTGCGGGCTAGTCACCTCATGACAATACAGACGGTCGATATACAATTGTATGGTTCCGTCGGGCAACGTGTCCACCACGTGTTTGTCCCAGATTTTCTCAAATAATGTCTTGCTCATTGTCTTGTCTATTTTTAGTCTACTATAAACTTATTGATGGCGTCCACGAAAGCCTCCACGGAAGCAGCGATAATATCGGTATTCGCAGAGAACCCATAATAGGTAGCCCCGTTATACTCTACCTGCATATGCACCTTGCCCGTATCATCGCTACCTTTATTAATGGCTTGGATCAAGAATTCCTGAATCGTCATGTCACTATTACTAATGGCTTTTTTCACCGCCTTGATACCCGCGTCAACCGGACCGTTACCAGCTGCGGCCTCATATCTTCTTACTCCCGACAAATTTAAACAAATACTTGCGACTGATTGTACTCCAACACCACTAGTTACCTGTAAATATTCCAATTTAATACGGTGGGTGGCCGTACGATCCTTCCCGACCAACATCAAAACATCATCATCATTAATATCTTTCTTACGATCGGCCAGTTTCAAGAACTCATCGTACACCTTGTCCAATTTCTCCTGCTCCAGATCCACACCTAAAACATGCAGGCGATGCTTCAACGCCGCACGACCGCTACGAGCAGTCAATACGATCGCATTATCATCAATACCCACATCCTTCGGATCGATGATCTCGTAGGTTTGCGCATTCTTCAAAACGCCATCTTGATGGATACCGGAGGAGTGAGCGAACGCATTACGTCCGACAATAGCCTTATTCGGTTGTACCGGCATATTCATCAAGCTAGAAACCATACGGCTCGTACTATAGATCTTATTCGTCGTGATATTGGTGATGATATCACGTTCTTTATGGCTCTTGAAAACCATGGCGACTTCTTCCAATGACGTGTTACCCGCACGCTCACCGATGCCGTTTATGGTTACCTCCACCTGACGGGCTCCGTTCAACACGCCTTGTACGGTATTCGCGGTAGCCATGCCCAAGTCATTATGGCAATGGGTGGACAAGATCGCGTTATGTACGCCATCCACATGTTCCATCAGATACTTAATCTTCGCCCCGTACTCATCCGGCAAGCAATATCCTGTCGTATCCGGGATATTCACTACGGTAGCCCCGGCCTTGATCACGGCCTCCACGACACGGGCTAGATATTCATTATCCGTACGCCCGGCATCCTCACAGTAGAATTCTACGTCCTCCACGTACTTTTTAGCGTATTTCGTGGCGGCGATCGCACGCTCTATAATCTCCTCTCTCGTGGAGTTAAACTTGTATTTGATATGAGAATCAGAAGTACCGATACCCGTATGAATACGTCCTCGCTTAGCGAATTTCAACGCCTCAGCTGCCACGTCGATATCTTTCTCCACCGCACGGGTCAAGGCACAGATGGTCGGCCAAGTCACGGCCTTTGAGATCTCAACCACACTCTTAAAATCCCCAGGACTGGAGACAGGGAAACCAGCCTCGATCACATCAACACCTAGCTGTTCCAACGCCTTAGCTACTTGAATCTTTTCCACTGTATTCAACTGGCATCCCGGAACCTGTTCACCATCACGTAAGGTGGTGTCGAAAATAAATAATCTGTCTGACATAATCTTATATTCTTAATTTACTAATATCCTATACTAACTAAAAAAGCCTCTCTCACAAGGAAGTGAGAAAGGCTCTTTCATATATCGTAATGCTCGCAAAGCATACAGTCTCACTTCCTATCCCGTTCCCAGAGTAGAATAATGTTTAGAGAAATAATGAGACTATTTTGCAAGTTGCGTGTCATTGTTCTTGTCTTTATTGTTTTTGTTTCAACGTTGCAAAGATACGGCCTTTTTCGAGACCAGCAAATATAATCCGAAGTTTTTTACTTATTATTTATTATAAACCGTAAGCCAAACGATCGTATACCTTACGAAATAACACTACCCATCGTAAGGTTGTTACGATGGGCAGTATAAGGTGTTTACACTGCCCATCATAAGCACCTTACGATGGGCAGTGGCAGAATCAGCGAACCACGACTTTCCGTACAAACGAATCGCCGAAGGCCTCGCAGCGGACGAAGTAGACTCCGGCATGCCCTACCGGGATCTCAGCCTTGCCAAGAATCGAACCTTCGTAAAGAACGATGCCGGACACATCGACTACCTTCAAGGCTACCTGCTGAGGCATATTCACGAAGATAGATTGATTGGCTGTATACAGGCTCATGCCTTCCTCGATGGACTCGATGCCGGTTGGCGTATCCGGTTGGTCCGGCTTGTCTGGATTCTCCGGATCTACGGGGTCTACAGGAGGAGTAACCGGATCCAAGAAAGTAGCGGAAACAACCTTCACCTCTATCTTGCTACTAACCGGCTTGTAATTCGGATCGGTCGGCGTAAAGGTAACCTCTTGCTGACCGGTGGCCGTAGGCGCTGTTTCCGGCTTGCTCCAAGCGAATGTTCCGGCTACGATACCGGGATTTCCACCTTGTAGAATTGATTCGGCCAGTGTATGACCGAGCAAGATATCGGAAGCATCCGGCCACTTCGTAATCGCAGGTTCGGCTTGTTCTATCGCATAGGGGAATACTTCAGTATATTCTTTATACTTCGCATCAGCTGAACGATAAACACGTACATAATACTTATCGACATTCTTCAAGACAGCCGGTTGCGTACAGGCCTCGTCAAAGAAGAACGTGATCTGGCAAGCCTCGTTGCCCGTACCTGTCACGGATACGAGTTGAGCCGCACCGTTATATACGGAGGAGGTTTGAGCTAACTTGAACTCTAGTTTATCCTTGCCGACAAATTCAGGAGTAACCCCCGTAGAGCCTTCCGCTACCACATATTCCCGAGGGTTCTTCTTTGCGTCAACAGGGTTAGACTCAATATCAGACCAATGAGAGAACTTAGCGCCTTCCGCAGGCACAGCTTCCAGCGTCACCGTTATACCGGCGGGGATAGAAACCTTACCATCCGTTGCGTCGTATGGCATACCGCCATTAGTGACACGTACGTAGCCCATCGGTGATACCGGTTCCCCTCCCGCACGTAGGATAGACTCACCAAAGGATAAGTTTACCGGATCTTTCGTAGAATGATAGTAAACCGTGCCTTCGTAATTCTTTTTAGCCGCATCGCTGTTAGGCTCAATCACGTATTTTGTCACGCCATTGGTAGTTGTGCTTGTGATGTCCACCTCTGCCGGGCGAGTCTTCGGATTACCTCCGTTCGTAGGCGCTTCCGTTACCGAGACCTTGGACTTATGGATCACTAAGCCATCCTTATACTCCCCTTTGAACTCATTATACAAACCATCCTCTTCGCGATGCAACAAGACCGTATAATTGTCCGCATCGATTGCCTTAGCAGTCTTCTCACCCTTAGTGTTCTTATATAAGACCTCAAAAGAGAAACCAGCGTAAGTCTGCGAAGCGAAAGGCACGAAGTTGCGGGATACGCCACTGTAGTAGTATTCTTGATACGGCCAAAGGATGTATGTCTTCTCGATATTTACCCGAGGATCGAATACAGCTGTCACCGTCAGGTCGCCGGTTACGGTCAAGACATCATTTTGAGATATTTCCTTACCGTTCGCCAAGATGGTAAGCAGTCTCGCTCCGTTCTGTCCCTCGGCACTCGCTATACGAACCTCCGTACCATAAGGTTGTTCTCCGGATGGCTCCAACGTGATCGTACCGGAAGCGGTCTGAGTCGGGTTGCTGCTTACGGCAGAGGCCTTCACCATGTATTTCTTCGCACCGAAAGCAGCTTTTGCCGTAACATCGCCTGTCACGGTCCACAGGTCGTTCGTAGGGCCGGTCACGCCCGATAAGGTGACACTGCCATCCAAGCTATACCCGGCATCCGGAAGCGCAACCGCACGTAGCTTCGTACCAACAGGAACGGAAGAACCGTAAGCGATCAAACTGCCGTCTTCCTTATATAATAAGATAGAGCCGTTCGCTACATCTTTATCGATGGAGACAAGTGCCCCCTCTTTTGGCTTGAATGCGGCATTGACCTCCAAATCCGCTGTAAGCGTCACCTTGTTACCCTCTAGAGGCTTCTTGTTTATAGTCAATGATTCCAACTGGGAGTTCACGTCCGGTGTAGCCACGATTTGCAAGATCGTACCTTGTCGCAAGAAAGCTCCAGACGCAACCTTCGCACCTTCGGCCGTAACCGAGAGACTGCCGTTGCCTACATGATTGATCGTTACCGCACGCATGATCGGGGAGAAGTTCGCCGTATAGGTCTTATTATTATCCGCCTTAACAAAGATGGAATCATTCGCCGGCAAGGTCTCGCTCGCGCCCGTTACCGACCAACTCTCGAACTTATAATTGGGCAGAGACAGGGCTACCAAGGAGATCTCTTGACCCTTCACGTACACGTCATCCTCGGTCTTGCCCAATACGTTTACGGTACCTCCTGTTGTCCCTGTAGCGGTGACTAGATACGTAGGGGTTACCTCAACCTCCACAGACACCTCCGCTGTATTGTAATAAGAGGAGTTATCCGGATAGAAAGTGACGGAACAGCTTTGCTTCCCGGCCGGCATCACCGCATTCCCGTTCGTCCAAACGAAGGTACCGGCAATCGTATATCCATCTTCATCCTTTACGCTACCACCGGACAGTAAAGAAGTTGAAAGCAATTGCCCCTCCTTGATACCTGTCGTTTGCGGCTTCGTGATTTTACTTGCGTCAATAGCGATCTTGCTCGTCAGACTCATGACATAGACCTCCTCGAACTCAGCGTAGTCAGTGTCACCCGCATAGGATAGCTTGCCATACAGGATCCCCTCTTCCTTGCGGTCATTGTCGGTAGCCGCTATTTTACAAGAATCATCCTTAAAATAAGCGACCGTAAGCGTCTTATCCTCCGGGATGGTCGTATAGCTCAATCCTGCGGCTATAGCCGGGTTGACCACTTGCTCTTGGCCCGATACGTTCACCACCAGATGGGCTCTTTCCTTATACGCTGTAAGGGTCGCTCCACTCAAGTCCTTCACCGACTGCCCATTGGAGGCCTTGTTAGACAAGAGTCCGTTTTTCGCCGTGAACTTTCCTCCCTCAAAAGAGGCCGCCAGCACTACCGGGATACGGAGCACAGGGCCTTCCGGGGCTTTCATATCCTTGTTTCCTGCACTGTATACCACGCAACGGAAGCTGCCGTCACTTTGCTTACTCCACGTAAGAGCATGATCATTTGCCAACTCGCCGAGGATCGGGGTTCCATCTAGCAAGATACCCTCGGACAAGGTGAAATCCACCTGGAAGGAGGAAAAACTAAAGGAATTGCCGGATACCTCCAGCGTGAGCGTATCCTTACTGCCAGCGGCGTTCAGGTTCGTCTTCGCCAATTTCCACTGGGCGGCAGTAGCCGTTCCCGCCGATAACAGCAGGGAGAGGGCTACGAATAATTGTTTTATATGATTCACTTTCATAATTTACTTACAGATAAAGATGTTAGTATTACTTGCCTTCACACCATGGCCTGTCTTTGCCGTCAAGCGGTAATAGTAAACGCCCGCCGGTAAGGTAAGAGCCGCCGAATATTGGTTATCGCCCACTTCGCCGGGCAGACCGTTCAATACCACGGCCAAAGCGCCATTCGCAGAGAATACGTGGATCGTCACGGATTTGGCCGCCTCCGTCAACTGATAACGGAAGGTCGTGCTGCCACGGAACGGGTTCGGATAATTGGACACGGCTGCCAATTGGCTGATCGCCTCGATCGGGGCGTTGGAAGTCACGATCGCATCGCCACCAGACCTCAAGCTGTTGGCCTTCGCATCGGAGAAGGAGGCTCCTACCAAGGTAACGCCCGCCGGCATACGCAGGATACGGCTCTTGCCCGAAGGAATCGTGCGGCCATCCAAGCTATAACCGATCACCCGCAAGGTATCCCCGTTCAAGCTGGAAGCCTGCAGGAACTTAGCAGCGTCGCCCAGTAACGGGATCTCGTCGATGACTCCCACCAACTCCAGATAGATACCGGCTACCGGTACTTGGCTATTCATCGTCAAGAAGTTGTCAGCGTCGAGCTCCATTTGTACGGGAACCTCGGACTCAGAACGCAGTGCACCGGCCTTGGTAACCGGCTTGCCGTGGATGAGGTTGACGATACCAATTACGTCAGCGATCTCTACATTATTATTATAGTTCACATCCGCCTCGGCAAAACCGAAGTTGGGGATCATGTTATCCTTGTCCTCCAAGATGTAGCTTACCGTAGCGGTCACGTCTTGCACGTTCACGGACTTGTCGAGGTTCGCGTCGCCGTCGCAGGTGTAGACGGTCGTTACATATCTTATTCTCCAGCCCGGGAATAAAGGATTCGTCACGGAAACCACCACTAGGTCATTCGGCATCAATTCCTCCGCTATCGTATATTGGTTATCCTTGAAATCTATCGTATCGTTATTCACGGCCCAGATATAATCAGAGACAGTACCCGCTACCGTGGCTTGAGCCGACAGGTCGATCTTCTCACCATAAAGGCTGAAACCACCTAGACGAGCCTTGCCTACCGCAAGCAACACATCACCTTCAGCGGATTCCAACTGTCTCGGGTTCTGTACGCCGCTGAACTCCAGAGCCGATCCGGAGGTATGCAATGCCTTCAAAGCCGGGAACCTATCCAAATCAATCGAGGTAGTAGTCTTGGGAACACCATATGTCTGCAATAAGGCGGCGATCTCCGGGCAAGTCTCCTCTATCGGCTTTATCTCCGTCCAGCTCAAGAACAACCCCCTCAAATTCTTATTATTGGAAACATCGCAAGCCTTCAAGCCGGTATTGGATACATCCAGATACTCCAACGCGGGATACATGGAGACGATCAAGGTAGAAAGCGGCGTATTGCCGGCAAGCATCAAGGAGCTCAATACCGTGCTATTCTTCGGCAAGGTTAGTTTCTCTACCCGGTTGCCGTAAAGCGATAGCTCTTGCAGCTTATCCAAGGCGGACAGATCTACTTCCTTCGTGAAGCTATTGCCCATCTGATACATATATAATTTCACTAAACGTCGAGGGTTCTCGTCGTTCCAGATCACTTGCGCATACTGTGAGTTCTCGTTCGTCTGCCATGCGCCGCTGCTCCACCACTCGCTCAGCTCCTTGTTGTTGGAAGCGTCTACGATACGTGCCAAGGTAGCCACATCGCTCTCGGCGAATACTTGGGGGACGGTGGTTTCCACATGGATGCGTGAGGTCTCGATCTGCCAGCCGTCACGTACATTGATCTCCGTGATTCTACAGAACTTCGGGTTCATCAGCTTACAATAGTAGTCTCCATACTTTTCCTCCTTGCTGTCCAGCACGAATACGCCCGGACGGTTTGGTACCGGCTTCAATGCCTCTTTCTCCTCTATCCCATATTTGGCGTTTACCCATAGGAATACGGTCTCTATGCCATCGATCACAGCCTCCGAGGAGAGGTCGATCGTATCGCCGTTCTCGAACCATTCTATACTCTCCGGATGCGAGGGGGAAGTAAGCGTTATGTGCCCCCAACCGTTATAATTTATCTGCCGATAATTCTTTACCGTAGAATATCTCAAAAGAGATCCATCCGCATTCAAGTTACTCAAGTTCGGGTACTGAGCCAGATCGAGACTCTTCACATATCCCGGCAATCCCAACGACTCCAGATTCTTTCCCACATGCGCGGAAGGAAGCTCATACTCCGTATCTTGCAAATATAGATGACGGATAAACGCCGGTAGGTTCTTTATCAGATCGGCGAACTGCTTCGTATGCGGCAAGGCCAAATAGGTCAAGCTCGTAGCCTTATCGAAACCTTGTACCTTTAAGTCTGGGCAATACTCGATGGTCAGCCTATTTAATCGCTTAAAGGAAGAGATATCCAACGAAGTCAAAGATAAATGCTCTAGGTAAAGCTCCGTCAACTTCGAGCAACCAGTCAAGTTCAGTCTCGCCAACCTCGTTTTTTGGTAAGATCCCTCGCCCCTGTATCGCGTGCCAAATCCGAAATATTGCAGTTCCGGACATTTAGATAGGTCAAGAGACTCCAGATTCTTACTATATACATGCAGGTGCTCCAGCTTCGTATTCTTCGATAGATCCAGCTTCTCTATATTCATGAAACGCTCGCACTCGAGATACTTCAACTCGGTGAAGGCGCTTAGGTTCAGTTGGGAGATCGTATCCTTCGAGTTCCAATCAAACTCAATAGCTAGATGTGTCAACCGACCGACCTCGTGCTCCAGTCCGTACGAATCACGTCTTGATACGAGTTCCAATTCTCGCGTTCCCAGCCCTTGCTGTCCACGAACTCCTTTAATTGGGTGATATTCGGGTTATCGGCAGCCAACTTCTTCAATCCGGCGATGTCCGCAGGGGAGTAGCTGTCCGAGTTACGGGCTACCTTGATCTGCACCGTATTCATCCTCCAATTTCCGTAATTCGGATTGGTAATCTCGCACATATAATATTCACCCGGCTTCCCGGTAAATACGAAAGCCCCTTCCTTGCCGGATACCGCCAGCATGGTTGCTTCCGTCTGTTCACCAGTAGCCCGATCAATAAGGTACCATTGATATACCGATTTCACGCCACCCACCGAAGCGTAAGCGGATAGATCGATCTCCTCGCCCTTCGCGGCATAAGCGTTATAATCGTCTACCGGTGTACCGGCCATAATCGTGGTGTTACCACCAATCCAGAAATTCTCCGGTAACGGGCTTGGGAGCTTCACCGTAAACCAAGCAAGCGAATCATTACCATACAAACTCAAGCTCCGAAGTTTTGTCAAAGTGGACAAATCCAAGGATTTCAACCGGGTATTCTGCAAGTCCAACTGCTCTAACCCGGACAACGCCGATACATCCATGGAAGTGATCGTACGGGTTCTTCCATCATTAATGAAGAAACTTTTCACCCGGCTCGTGGACTCGGTGTTCCATGTCACGCCCACGTTGTAACCATCGTTCGATCCCCTGTCTTTCAAGTAATCCTTGTTGGAGATGAAGTTCCGCAAGTCCGAGTTCAGCGGATTGGCCTCGGCGATCGCTTTCAAAGCGGCGATATCGTCCTGTGAGTTATTGGCCGGAAAAACGAACGGTGCTTGGCCGCCATATACTATCCTATTGTCGTCCGCATCACAAATATCCACTTGAACCGTTCCGTTCCATTCCTCCGTGGCGTGAGCCATCAACGTGAATTGCGTAGCGGAGAAGGAAGGGATATCTAATACGTATCTGGACTCATTATATGGACTAGTCTCTTTACTTAGGTTCTGCCCGGAAAGAGTCAAGCCTTCAGAAGGACCATACAGATAAATTTTCATCCTAGCGTGTTGCCCCTGCAGGAAACCCGCCTTCGTCACGTTGATCGCAAAAGGGATATCCTCGTTCAGATCGCCGGATGTACGCGACAGACTTTCCATGCGAGGGCTCTTATCTTCCATCAGATATCGCACCTCATGCGTAGAGGAGGCCAAAGGATTCGCAGTCAAGTCTTGCGACGGGTATACGCTTACGGTATACTTCACCGTACACTCCTCCGAGCTGTACATTCTAAAATGAAGATGGGCATCATCTCCATTTTTAGACAAATTCTCATCCGGCACCCAAAAACCGCCATTGTCTAACGCCTGCGCAGGTTCGGACTCTTCCCCGAAACGGAACACTACCCCGTCCGGATTCGCCGTGTTCGCCAATTGCACGCGCATGACCATGCCTTCCGTGAAATGTTCGGCACTAAAATCTATGTACTCAGCAGCTACCGGATTCCATTTACTGATAAAACCATAAGATACAGGATACGGATGAGCGTAAAACCGTACCTCCCCTTCTGCCGGATCCGCCGACCCGACCATACCCCAAGCCAGTCCATGCCCCGGCCATGCGGCGCATAAACATAAGACCATCGCAATGAGCGACAACCTCATACTAATTCCTCGTAAAATTGTTTTCATAAGCAATAAATTTATAAATAGGTGTTTTGTATTCATAATACGTATCGGTATCTCTCACCATTCCCGACTTAGCGTGTCGTATTCGTAGGATGGCCTTTTTCCCATGCGCCGAGCGCAAACACGCCGGGCCGGTATGCGGAGGAAATCCTCCGCATACTGGCCCGGCGTATACATATAATAGATCTGGGTTAGCTTGCTTGCTTGCTTGCTTGCTTGCTTGCTTGCTTGCTTGCTTGCTTGCTTGCTAGACAATTATTCCGATTCACCAAGCGCATACTGATAAAAAAGGTTAACATCATATATCTATCACACATCATCATATGATTTTCATATACTCTTTTAATGTATAAGACGTAGTAAATATAAGAAATAAAAAAATATGTAATAAAGACCTACACACCCCACCCTCCCAAATTCATGCTTATTGTGCGTATATAGCGGATAAGCGATTAAAAATAGCGGTTATGTGACATAAATAAATTCGAATACCATTTTGAGGGGATGGAGACGGGGCACGCCCCGTCTCTACAACTGGGTAATGAGTTAATCCTATAGACCTACTTTTTTCCTTATCAAATATCTTATTACATGGAAATTATTCCATACATTTGCCACTGTACTAATAAATAACAGTTACGACTATGACAAAATTAAGCAACATCCCCGCCAAGGAAACCACGGCCAAGACCGCAAGAACACGTAAGGCCAAGACCGAACCCGCAAAGTCCAAGTGGGATCCCACCAAGCCGGTACAATTCACACAAGAGGAGATATGGGAACATATCCATGAGATCGAGAAGGGGCCGTTCTATCCTATTGAAGAAGTACATCAAAGAATAAGATCATGGATGGACAACTATCAAGGAAAAAAGTAATCGGTTCTCCCATTTACGAGGAAAGCCTTGAGAGGATTTTCGTGGAAGGTATAGAACGATTCGGCATATTCCAAGCCCGGAAATATCTTGAGCACATATTGAATACAGTCGAGAAACTGGAAAACGACTATCCTTATTATCCCGAATGCCGACACCTAGCTACGAAAAGCCGCATGTACCGGAACATCATCCTGGATTCACACCTTATCATCTACCGCATCACCGAGGAGCGTATCGAAGTGCTAGACATCGTCCATTCCGCATCCAGCATGCGAAAGATCAAACAGGCTAGGAATATCCACATCGAATGATGCAGAGAAACAGAAAAAGGCGAGCCACCCGTAAGTGACCCGCCTCTTTTTGCTGATATATAAGGATTAAGATTGGATTAGTTGTTCTCCGGACGAAGCTTGCGTACGGTAACAGCTGTCTGCCACATCTCGCTCTCGCGCAATGCCTTCAATTCAGCCTCCAATTTCTCACGATAATCCGGCTTAGAGTTTGAGTCGATAGAGATCTGAGCCTCGTTACCGCATTTTACGTTCGCGTACAATTTCTCGACAACCGGCTTGATAGCGTCGTGGAACGGACCCATCCAGTCCAAAGCGCCACGCTGGGCAGTCGTAGAACAGTTCGCGTACATCCAGTCCATACCGTTCTTAGCGAATAAAGGCATCAAGGATTGAGTCAACTCCTCGACCGTCTCGTTGAAAGCCTCGGAAGGAGTGTGCCCATTCTCGCGCAATACCTCATACTGGGCCAACAACAGACCTTGGATAGCGCCCATCAAGGAACCGCGCTCACCGGTCAAGTCGGAAGTAGCCTCACGGATGAAAGTCGTCTCGAACAAATAACCGGAACCGATACCGATACCCAACGCCAACGTACGATCCATTGCCTTGCCGGTAGCGTCTTGATAGATAGCGAAAGAAGAGTTCAAGCCACGCCCCTCAAGGAACATGGAACGCAAAGACGTACCAGACCCCTTCGGAGCGACCATGATCACGTCAATATCCGCAGGAGGAACAACACCTGTACGATCGTTCCAAGTGATCGCGAAGCCATGAGAGAAATACAGGGCCTTGCCAGCTGTCAAATAAGGCTTCATCGTAGGCCATACAGACATTACGGCAGCGTCGGACAATAAGCACATGATGATCGTGGCCTTGTCGCAAGCCTCCTCGATACCGAACAGAGTCTCACCCGGAACCCATCCGTCCTCAACCGCTTTCTCGTAAGTCTTACCTTGGCGCTGACCAACGATTACGTTGAAGCCATTGTCACGAAGGTTCAATGACTGTCCCGGTCCCTGTACGCCATAGCCGATAACAGCGATTGTCTCATCTTTTAATATCTCTCTTGCCTTTTCCAACGGAAATTCCTCGCGGGTCATTACATTCTCTACAACACCGCCAAAATTCATTTGTGCCATTTTCTTTTTAACTATTAATGTTTAAAAACCTATTTATGTATCTCTTTTATTATCTCCAAGTAACCGCCGCACGACAGATCGCCTTTCCCTCATGGCAAATAGCCATGTCTTGCTTATCGGGAGCGGACTCCGCCTTATGAAGCGTAAGCGGCATACCTTGTTTACCCTCGGATTGGTAGGCGATCTCCAGACGGCCGATCTCACGGGTCTTGAACTGGTCGATATCGAACAAATCCAGCAGGTGCTCGATATACTTCACGCTATTGAAGTGACCGTTGATATCCAAGTCGCTGTATTTGATCGAATACGGGATTCCCTCCGCCTTATTCTCCGCCGGCATGATCTTGCCCGGCTTCTCGATCGGGCACGGACGCTCGTCGATATATTTGCCCAATGCCTCTATATCCAATAAGGTAGGACGGCGGGTCTCCACGTCGATAGCCGCCCAAATAGAACGGGCGAATCCAAAGGTTTTCCCATTCTCATCCGCCAGCTCAAAACAACGGCTGGTGAAAAGACGTCCGACCTCATCGATCCAAGTGTATAAATTAATCTTATCGAAGGCGGTAGGATATTCCTTCATCTCGATAGCCAGACGGGACAACACCCAAGCCGTATGACGCTCCGACATATCATTGAAACCGAACCCACGCTCTCCGGCATGGCTGGAAGCGGCGTGAATCAAATAGTTACCAATCATAGGGAGCGTTACACGTCCCCTAAAATCCATCAAATATGGCTCCGCCACGAAATGAAATAATCCTACTTTCTCCATATCTTATTATTGTTGCTTTTCCTGTAACTTTCGCTCCATATCGGCCAACATATCGCTCAAGCGCTCCACCTTGCTCTTCGTGATAGCCACACGTCCGGAGCGGATGAATTGCAGGACACCGATCGTCTCGCTCAACTCATTGAACAAGGCCTGTGTCTCGTCATAGTGGCCACTCTTCTCCAATACCACGCAGGTCTCGTTCATCTCCAAGATACGGGCGTTGTATTTACGGATCAATCCCTCCACGGTTCCCATCTTGATGAAAAGCTCGGTACTTAGCTTATAAAGAGCGATCTCTTGATAAACCAGATCCTCATCCGTATTATAATAAGCCTTCAAAATATCCACACGTTTATCGATCTGTTTCACCACCTTATCGATCATATCCTCATCGGCGAATGTCGTGATCGTAAACTTATGGATGCCCTTGATAGCGGACGGAGAGACGGACAGAGTCTCGATGTTCAGCTGTCGGCGTGTAAAGATAATCGTTATCTGGTTCAAAAGACCTACGATATTCTCTGAAAAGATAATAACGGTATATAATTTCTTTGTTGTCATAGCTTCATCTCCTCCTTATTTCTCGTCTCCCATAATCATGTTTGTCACGCTTCCCCCGGCAGGAACCATCGGATACACCATTCCGCAAGTCTCCACGTTAGCGACCAACACGTAAGCGCCGTCGTGGTTTAGCATCTCGGCGATAGCGTCGTCCAATTCCTCCCGCTTTTCAACGGCACGGCTGGCGATACCATAGGCTTTAGCGATCGCCACGAAATCCGGATTCTCCATGATGGTGTTTGAATAACGCTCGTGGAAGAACAATTCTTGCCACTGACGTACCATACCTAAGAAGTTATTATTAAGAATAATAATCTTCACGTTCAGTTTCTCCTGCATGATGGTACCCAATTCCTGAATCGTCATCTGCATACCCCCATCACCGGTAAAGAAGCAGACCGTACGGTCAGGTGCACCGAACTTGGCTCCCATAGCAGCGGGAAGGCCAAAGCCCATCGTCCCCAGACCACCTGAAGTAACCACGCTACGAGTGCGTTTATATTTGAAATAGCGGACACCCATCATCTGGTTCTGCCCAACGTCGGTCACCAATACAGCGTCGTTACCGGTCGCCTCGGAAACCTTACGGACTACCTCGCCCATTTTCAGTTGGCCCTCGGTCGGATACAATTCCTTCTCGATTACCTTATCGTATTCCTCTTTCTCGTCCCGATCGAACTCGGCATTCCATTCCGGACGTTTACGTTCTTCCAACAACGCCGTGATCATCGGTATCGTGTGCTTGGCATTACCCAGCACCTTTACATCTACGGGGACGTTCTTACCGATTTCCGAGTTGTCGATATCCAGATGGATAATCTTGGCTTGCTTAGCGTATGTCTTTAAATCGCCAGTCACACGGTCGTCGAAACGCATACCGATAGCGATCAATACATCACACTCATTCGTTTTCCGGTTCGGCCCTACGTTTCCATGCATACCGAGCATTCCCTTGTTCAATGGGAAATCGGTTGGCAACGCAGATAAGCCCAATACCGTAGATCCGGCAGGTATATCATTCTTTTGGAGAAACGCTCTCAATTCCTCTTCCGCACCGCCTAACAATACTCCCTGCCCGACCAGACAGAAGGGTTTCTTCGCCTCATTGATTAAATCGGCGGCGGCCTTGATACGATCCTTTTTGATATCCGGCTCCGGCTGATAACTACGTACGTAATCTACCTTCTTATATTCATAGTCCACCAGCCCTACTTGCGCGTCCTTCGCTAAATCCAGCACAACTGGACCCGGACGGCCTGTAGAAGCGATATAAAAAGCACGAGAAACAGCCCATGCGATCTCCTCCGGCTTGCGGATTTGATAAGCCCATTTCGTGATCGGTTGCGTGATGCCAATCACGTCGACTTCCTGAAAAGCATCGGTTCCCAACAACGGCGAGGGTACTTGACCGGCGATTACGACCATTGGCGTACTATCCATCAGCGCATCAGCGATACCCGTGATGGTATTCGTAGCGCCCGGGCCGGAAGTAACCAACGTCACTCCTACCTTGCCGGATACACGAGCATAGCCTTGAGCCGCATGGGTAGCGCCTTGCTCGTGGCGCACCAATACATGCCTCAACTGGTCCCTATAATCATATAAACTGTCGTAAATAGGTATCGCCTGTCCGCCGGGATAACCGAAGATAGTATCTACTCCTTCAGCAATCAACGCTTTCAGCAAAGCTTCCGAACCGGTTATCTTTTGTTTCTCCATAAGAAATAACGTGTTTAATGTATATTATTGGCTTTAATCTTCAACAATCCTTACACCTCCCTTATCGGCGGAGCTAACCATCTTCCCGTACGCTCTCAACGCTTTCGATACCTCACGCTGACGCATCGGCGGCGTAAAGGCTTTCTTTCCACGCGCCTCTTCCGCTTTACGGCGCTCGGCCAACTCCTCGTCGCTCAGCCGCACGTTGATGGAACGTTCCGGGATATTGATCTCGATGATATCCCCGTCTCTCACCAATCCGATAGCGCCACCGGAAGCAGCCTCAGGAGAAATATGCCCGATAGAAAGACCGGACGTACCGCCACTGAAACGACCATCCGTGATCAAGGCGCACTCCTTACCTAAGTGACGGCTCTTTATATAAGAGGTAGGATATAACATCTCTTGCATTCCCGGCCCTCCTTTCGGACCCTCATACGTGATGACGACCACATCGCCTGAAACGACCTTACCTCCTAAAATGCCCTCGCAAGCGGCATCCTGTGAATCGAAGACTTTCGCCGGGCAAATACTCTCATCCACGCCGGCGGTTTTTACGACACATCCGTCCAAGGCGATATTCCCTCTCAAAACAGCCAAGCCGCCATCCTTGGAATAAGCGTGCTCCACGTCACGGATACAACCTTCGGCACGATCCGTATCTAATTCCTTATAATAAGATTCTTGGGAACCCATCTGGATACTGAACCGATGAGCGGGAGCGCTCTTGTATTTACGGATCGCCTCCTCCGTTACGTTCGGGGAAGTGACGGCGTATTTATCAACAGCCTCGGCCAAGGTCAGGCCGTCCGCACGTCTCGTGCTGCCATCCACAAGCCCGGCTTTCATCAACTCGTTCATGATACCGAGGATTCCACCGGCACGGTTTACGTCTTGTACATGATAAGTGTGCGTATTCGGGGCTACCTTACACAGGCAAGGTGTCTTGCGGGATAACATATCGATATCCTCCATATGAAAATCGGCGCCGGCTTCTTGTGCCACGGCCAATAAGTGAAGCACCGTATTGGTAGACCCCCCCATGGCGATATCCAGCGACATGGCGTTCAAGAAAGCCTGACGGGTAGCGATGTTGCGAGGTAACACGGAATCATCCCCGTCACGATAGTATTTGTAAGCGTTCTCAACGATTTGCTTAGCCGCGTCACGGAAAAGTTGGATACGGTTCTTATGGGTAGCCACGATCGTCCCGTTCCCCGGAAGCGCCAGACCGATCGCCTCGTTCAAGCAGTTCATAGAGTTAGCGGTAAACATACCGGAACAACAACCGCAACCCGGACACGCATGGCGTTCCACCTGCTCGATACGCTCATCGCTTACCGATGTATCGGCAGACTCAATCATCGCGTCGATCAAATCAAGATGGCGGCCATCCAGCTCACCTGCCTCCATCGGGCCACCGGACACGAACACCGTCGGGATATTTAATCGCATGGAAGCCATAAGCATACCCGGCGTGATCTTATCGCAATTGCTGATGCAAACCATAGCATCCGCCTTATGGGCATTTACCATATATTCCACGCTGTCCGCGATAATGTCGCGTGAAGGAAGCGAGTAAAGCATTCCATCGTGTCCCATAGCGATACCGTCGTCGATAGCGATCGTATTAAATTCAGCGGCGAAACAACCTTGTTTCTCGATCTCGGCCTTGACCAGTTGCCCGATCTCATGCAAATGCGTATGCCCCGGCACGAACTGGGTAAATGAATTTACGATAGCGATAATAGGCTTGCCGAACTGTTCCTCTTTCATCCCGTTGGCACGCCATAGCGCACGGGCTCCGGCCATCCTACGACCTTCGGTGCTAAATGAGCTTCTTAACGGATTCTTCATCTCTTTCCTATTTTTTGTTCGTAGAGCGCTTTATCCACG
>OGMX01000724.1_pt1 | contig 19798 bp, 17 predicted proteins | sample 1573351 | NCBI WGS metagenome assembly OGMX01 (sample SAMEA2581926, study PRJEB24529) | metagenome | biome: Human gut stool | place: China | collected 2011 | reverse complement strand
AGCTGGCAAAAGATAAGATGCTCCGGGCATTGAGCAATGTAGCCTATGCCAAGGGCGATTACGAAAAGGAAATGGGACAAGCTGCTTTGCTAAATGAGAGTCTAAATTATAGGAACACTTAAACTCGGAGGGTTATACGAATGTTAGAATTAACGAAAGAACAAATGGAGGCTATTCAAAAAGCTATTTCAAAGAAGGCTGAAGAAAGTGTACAGGAATTTGATAAAGAATTAGATGTTGTTGTGAGCAAGCTATCAACAGAAGGGTGGACTTTACCCGCAGAATTAAATATTTACGCAGTCAAAACAATAGCAAACACGAACAAATTGGATGATATCAATGCATTTTTGAAATGGTTTTTTACAACAGAAGATTTTCAGAAAACCAAAGATATGGTGAACGGAATCAAAGCATCTCCCATTAAAGAAGGACTGAAAAATCTCACAGACCAGTGCTGGCAAGCATTTCAAAATAAATTGTATGCTGTTTGTGCAACATCGCTTCTCTCGGTTATCGAGGGTATTCTGTCAGAATTTAGCGATGACAAACAAGATGTAAGGATGATGAAAGTTTGTCAAAAGAAGGTCGATACCTTCCCGTCAACAGGAAGTACAATTCAAAAACATGTATGGATTTCTTATAACAACTTCATCCGAAATCTGTATCAAAAAAGCGATTTCTCTGCCGATGAACCTGAAACGATAAATAGGCATTGGCTATTACATGGAAGATCGGATTTTGAAATTGACGAGATGGATTGTATCCGTCTCTTTAATGCAGTTCAAAGCCTATGTATGATTGTAAAAGTAGAAGCAAAAGAAACACAATCTGAGAATTAAAATCAGGCTACTATTCAGAAAGCATTTGTTAGAAGGGAGGTGCGCTATGCTGAATGATTTTACATGGAATATGACCGGATACATACTGAAACACCCTGTCAATCAGTCTGTTAACGGCATCATCCCCTATGTGGCAGAGCGCATCTTCCAACTGGAACCGGAACCGCCAGCGGTGGACAGTCTGAATGAATATATCCGGTCTGCCTTACAGGAGAAGAATTTGATATATTTCTCGTTCTTTCTCCACCACTACGAACCGCAGCTTAATAAGCGCATCAAGAGCTTTCTTGGCGTGGATGGCGGCGATTTGTACGACACAGACCGATTTATAGATATAAAGCTCTCCTGCCGGGAGCAAATGCTCCAAAAGCTGATGGACTATGACCTTGCCAAGGGTGCAGAGTATGCTACATACATTTTCCCGTTCATCCGGGATGCTATGCTCCGTTTTCGCATGGGCGAAGAAAAATGGTCGGTGTCCTCTCTGACCAATTACAAAATGGTGCGGTCAATGGCTTGGCTGTACCACAATACCAAGGATGCGGTCAACGAATTTTCCAAGAAATACAACTGCGATCTTGCCCTTGCGGAAGAATATCTGAAAGTTGTCCGTGGAATCCGCAATCAGCAGCCTTTCTATGTCACAGACGAGGACGGCGAAGAAACAGGCGAGGATGTAGCCCTTGACGATAGCTGGAACTATACCGATATCCTCTGGAACGGCATACAAGCAGAAAAGGTGCAGCAGGCATTTGAGAAACTGAATTACCGGGAACAGACCTTACTTGAAAAACGGTTAGCAATCTGTATGACCTGTGGGCGAGTTGGCTCATGGAAGAACCGCCCCACTTTTGAAGAATTGGCGATTATGTTTGAGGGCAGCACTGCCAGCGGTGCAGAGCGAGCCTACCGGAAAGCGGCGGACAAACTGACAGAACTGCTGGTTGCCGAAGGTGCGCTCCATGCTGTCCGGCTGAAACAGAAATCCAAAACCAAGCGCAAAAAGAAAATCGCCGCCGCAATCTACGAATACCAAGCAGACTGCGACGGCGAATGGGGCGAGATTTCATTTGATTTTGAGAATGGTACGGCAGAGATCATTCGCCTTGCCGATTGGGATACGATAAAAACCAACCGCTTTGCGAACAAGGCCGTAGCCTATCTTCTGAACTGTGAGAACGAAAAATTGCCCAAGGAAACGATGGTGGCATTTGAATAACGAGGGAGTGAGATATATGGAGCAATTACTGATTGTTGAAGATGATATCGGTTTGAATCAAGGCTTATGCAAAGCGCTGAAAGCAGATGACCGTCAGATTATATCCTGCCATGATCTAAAAGCGGCAAGAGAACAATTGCTTTGCGGGAGTGTATCCCTGATCCTGCTGGATATCAATCTGCCGGATGGCAGTGGGCTTGAGCTGCTTCGGGAGGTCAAGGAAAACCTGCCCGGAGTTCCTGTTATTCTGCTGACTGCCAATGACACCGATCTGGATATCGTAGACGGACTGGAGCGGGGCGCTGATGATTACATTACCAAACCCTTTTCTCTTTCGGTTTTGCGGGCAAGGGTGAATACCCAACTGCGAAAGCAAGCGTCAAACCATAAAAATGCGCCGTTCCATATGGATCTATTTCACTTTGACTTTGAGGCTATGACCTTTTATGTGGGAGATTCAAAAGTGGAATTGAGTAAAACAGAACAAAAATTACTGCGTCTGCTTGTTGAAAATCGTGGTCGAACCATGACCCGTGGAGACCTTGTAGACCGGATCTGGACAGATGGCGCAGAATATGTGGATGAAAATGCTTTGTCTGTTACGATCAAGCGACTGAGGGATAAGCTTGGCGCACAGAAATATATTAAAACCGTCTATGGAATCGGTTATAGCTGGGTGACAAAAGATGAATAAAACCGGCATTGTGATCATACTGCTGTGTTTTCTGGCGGCGATAGCTGTTGTATTATGGGAGCGGAGAAAGATCAGAAAAACGATGGAAGAAATCGAAAGGATGCTGGACGCTGCCATGACCGGCTCCTTTTCTGAAACCAATTTTGATGAAAGCCAGCTATCTGCATTGGAAACGAAGTTTGCGCACTATCTTTCCGCCGCAGAAGCATCTTCTCAAAACATAGCGCAGGAAAAAGACAAAATCAAAACCTTGATTGCGGACATTTCCCACCAGACGAAAACGCCGATTGCAAATCTGCTGTTATACAGCGAGCTTTTGATGGAGGAAACTCTGCCTGAATCGGCGAAGGCAAATGTGGAGGCGCTGCACAAACAATCGGAAAAGCTGCGATTTCTGATCGATTCTCTCGTAAAGCTTTCCAGACTGGAAAATGGGATCCTTTCACTCTCCCCCCAGCCGGCAGCGCTGCAGCCGCTGCTTGAAAGTGTGGTAGAACAATATACTGCCAAGGCTTCTGAAAAAGGATTGTCTTTGCAAATGCAGGATACAGATGCTTTTGCTGTATTCGACTTCAAATGGACAGCGGAAGCGCTGGCTAATATCGTAGACAACGCCATCAAATATACGGAGCATGGCACCATTACTATTTCTGCCGTAAGCTATGAAATGTTTGCAAGGATCGATATATCGGATACCGGTTCAGGCATCCCGGAAAGTGAGCAAGCGAAGATATTTGCTCGCTTTTACCGCTCAAATAGTGTGCAGAAACAAGAAGGGGTCGGCATCGGCTTATACCTTGCCCGACAGATCATATCCGGCGAGGGCGGTTATATCAAGGTTGCTTCCGTTCCGGGAAAAGGAAGTACGTTTTCCATATTTCTGCCGAAATAACAACAATTCTATCAAAACTGTTAGATTTCATTTTCCGCCGGAAAGAATGTGGAAAGATTCCTATGCGATAATCTGTATGTATCAAAGGATCATTTCCTTTCATACATACAGATTTTTTCATGGAGGTACTCATTTATGGAAGTTTTACAGGCAAAAAACCTGAAAAAGATTTATGGCTCCGGCAATAACGCAGTTCATGCGTTGGATGGAGTTGATTTAAGTGTAAAGAAGGGCGAATTTGTTGCAATTGTCGGCACATCCGGCTCCGGCAAATCCACGCTGCTGCACATGCTGGGCGGGCTGGATCGCCCTACAAGCGGCACGGTCATGGTGGACGGACAGGATATTTTCTCCCTAAAGGAGGAAGCGCTGACCATCTTCCGCCGCAGGAAAATCGGCTTTATGTTCCAAGCATATAATCTTGTTCCGGTGCTGAATGTGTATGAAAATATTGTTCTACCCATTGAGCTGGACGGTGGCAAGGTCAATAAGGATTTCGTACAGCAAATTGTACAGACACTTGGGCTGGATGATCGTCTGGATGCGCTGCCCAATCAGCTCTCAGGCGGTCAACAGCAGCGAGTAGCCATTGCCCGTGCGCTGGCGACAGCACCCGCTATCATTCTGGCAGATGAACCCACCGGCAATCTGGATTCCAAAACCAGCCAGGATGTATTGAGCCTTTTGAAAGTCACCAGTCAAAAGTTCGCCCAGACAATCGTAATGATCACTCACAACGAAGAAATTGCGCAGATGGCAGACCGCATTATCCGTATCGAAGATGGTCGGATCGTCTCCCAGAACTAACGGGAGGTGGCTACGATGAATGTCAAAAACAGAAAATGTATTCGAAAGCTCAGCTTAAAATCTCTTTATGCGAACCGTCGCCGCAATCTGATCGCTATTTTTGCCATTGCGCTGACAACGCTGCTATTTACTTCCATGTTCACCATTGTCTTGTCACTGAACGCCAGTTATGAAACCTACCAGTTTCGGCAGGTAGGCGGCTATGCACATGGCACCTTTAAGGATGTTTCCCCCGAGCAGGCGGAACGCATCGCTGCCCACCCAAAGGTGAAGGCTGCGGGGGCACGGAAGGTAATCGGTATCACTGCGGAGGGGGTCTTTGCCAAAATACCGGCAGAGATCAGCTACATGGATGCCAACTGCACTAAATGGAGCTATGCAACCCCTACTACCGGACGGATGCCCGAAAGCGGCAAAGAGGTAGCCATGGATACGGCAGCGTTGCAGCTGCTTGGCGTAACGCCGGAGCTGGGCGCCGAGGTCACGGTTTCCTATTCCATTACGGACAAGGATCAAACCGCCTTTACTGTAACAGATACCTTTACGCTGGTGGGCTATTGGGACTATGATGAACTAATGCCTGTTCATTACATCAACATCAGCCGTGATTACGCAGATGACATCGAAGCGCAGGCAGTGAAAACAGGGCTACAGCCCTTCCGCACTGACCTGAATGTCATGATGGCTTCCAGTACAAACATTCAAGGGCAGATGGAGCAGGTGGATACCGATCTCGGCTACACATGGGACAGCTATACCGATCCCAACAGCGTTCGAATCGGCGTCAACTGGGGATATACCTCATCCCAGCTGGAGTCGCAGCTCGATCCGGAACTTGTGATCGCCATAGCAGCTTTTTTGCTGCTGGTGATTTTCACCGGGTATCTTATCATCTATAACATTTTCCAGATCTCTGTTGCGGGGGATATCCGGTTTTACGGACTTCTGAAAACCATTGGCACAACGCCCCGGCAGCTCAAACGCATCATTCGCCAGCAGGCACTTCTGCTTTGTCTGATCGGCATTCCGGCAGGGCTGCTGCTGGGCTACGGCATCGGCGCTGTTCTGGTACCTGTTGTCTTGCGCTCCACCCAGTTGGAGGTGGGCATTACCACCATCAGCACTTCGCCTGTGATCTTTGTTGGCTCCGTGCTGTTTGCCCTGCTGACGGTGCTTTTGTCCTGCTCCAAGCCCGGGAAAATGGCAGCCAGGGTTTCTCCGGTGGAGGCTACCAAATATACGGATGCAATGCAGACCAAGAAAAAACAGCGCAGCACCCGGGGAGCGAAGCTCCATCAGATGGCCTTTGCCAATCTGGGACGAAACAAAAAAAAGACGGTGCTGGTGGTGGTGTCTCTGGCACTGTCGGTGACGCTGTTCAATGCGCTGTGTGCCTTTGTGGGCGGCTTCAGCATGGAGAAGTATGTATCCTTCACGACCTGCGCCGATTTTATCGTCAGCACGCCCGACTATTTCCGTTACAACCCGGCAGATGAATTCATCACGCCGGAACAGATCGAAGAGATCGCAGCAAACACAAAGCCCAGTCTTTCCGGCACGGGATATGCTGTGCGAAAACCCGTATATCTTTGGATGACGGAGGATGCTCTGCGGCAGGACTATGCAAGGTACGAAAGTGCTGAGCAGTTGGACAGCCATATGAGCCGCATGGAGCACCGGGGCGATATGGTGATGGGAGATACCAGAATCGAGGCTCTGGATAACAGCCTGTTTGACAAGCTGCAAGTGTTCGACGGAGATATTTCTCCTATGCTGGAGCCAAACAATAACGCTATTGCCATTGCGGTTTCCTTAGATGACTACGGTAATCTGCCCAATCCTGAATACTACCCCAAGGTGGGAGACACGATCACCGCCACCTATGCGGACGATGTGAAATATATCGACAGCCGCACCGGGGAACTCCGCACCGAAGATACACCGGAGGAGTACTTTCAGGAAAAACTGTATGGAGCCAGAGATGTAGAGTACACGGTCTGCGCCTTGGTAGAGCTTCCGTATTCCATGAGTTATCGTTATGGTGGTATTGGATATGAGACAGTTTTGTCTGTGGATACCGCCCAGAGGGACAGCGGTGGTGCGGCCATTCCGATGCTCTACCTGTTCGACACAGCAGACGAAGCTGACGAGACCGAAGCAGAGCAATATCTATCGAAGCTCACTGCCGGTGAGTTTTCGCCCTTGATGTATGAAAGCAAGGCCACGGCTCGCTCTGAGTTTGCTCAGTTCCGGCAGATGTTCCTTCTGGTAGGTGGTATCCTCTGTGCTATCATTGGGCTGGTGGGACTCTTAAATTTCTTCAACGCCATGATGACCGGTATTCTTTCCCGCCGCCGTGAATTTGCTGTGCTTCAGGCTGTAGGAATGACGAACCGGCAGCTCAAAACCATGCTGATCTACGAGGGATTGTTTTACGCAATGTCCTCCGTAGCGGTGGCTTTTATTCTGTCGCTGGCGGTGGGACCTCTTGCAGGAAAAATGCTGGGCAGTATGTTCTGGTTCTTTGAGTATCGATTCACCATTCTGCCTGTCCTGCTGACAATTCCGGTATTTCTTCTGCTGGGGTGGCTGATTCCTTGCATGATGTATGACAACGCAGCGAAATGCAGTGTTGTAGAGCAATTAAGGGATGCTCAATAACTGTTAAGCAAAAAACGGCCCTCTGCCAATGAAAAGGCAGAGGGCTGAAATTTAATCTAAGGGTTTATATTCCTCCATTCTGCGGGATGTTAGATCATCCAAAAATATTTGAATGCTTCTCGGATTGCTTTCTCTTTTTCCAGCGGGCACTGTGGCTGTCTGGAATCCTCGGACTTCGGCAAATTATAGTTCTTACCACCCCCCACATTTTCGCTTAATTTGTGAGATCTACAGGTTAGATACCTTTAACCCGCTATGTGTTTTTATCCACTCAATTAAATTTTTGATCTCAATTATAACATCACCATTCTTAATACTGTACAATGCAACGAACAAAGACAGAATAGTTACGATCATCATGATCCACTGCAGTTTTATGTTTGATTCACTGCTTCTGTATTCAGCCGCATCATTCAATAGCTTTAGGATATTATCAATTTGCACTTTTGTTTCTTTGATTCTTTTAGATATACCTTCAAGACTCCTTGACGATACAGAACCTTTTTTATAAAACTGATGTCTAAAGGCTTTGACGTCATCGTGATCTATAGACTTACCTGAGAATTCTGAAATAAAGCGATAACAATAATATAGCTTTCGTTCAACTGCAACTCTGACTTTTAGAACAGAGGATGTTTTAGTTTTTCTAATCACTTTGCTGATTTTTTTATTGCAGATCGCAATGTCTCTATCTGCAACATATTCCAATGTAGCCGCAGTTAAATAAACCCCATATATATCCGAGATATCATGGTGGGCTATCTCCGGCAAATGATCGTCTCTAGAGTAATTTCCGCCGCAGAAAGCAGATAAACGTATCCCCTCATTTTCTCCATGCTTATAATCCCAGCATACGCAGGCGTTATACGTTGGTGCATAGTCGGCAACTCTGTCAAACGAGATACTATCCCAAAACTCTAAATTGCGACGCTCATTACTGGGACGGATATTGGTTGAATATGTTTCAAATGTCGGTGTAAATATTCCGTCGTCCCAAAAGCGAACGGAATATGTCTTGCGAATTTCCATCAATATTTGCCACTTCAGTTGAGAAATCATCTTATAGATTTTTTCTTGACGAACATTATTACCAGTATGAGATGATCTACCAAATTTTTTTACAGCATACCAAGGTGTATTGAATTGTCTATAAACCATTGTATATCCAGAATACTTTTTCTTACATACTTCTGCGATCTTAGTATTAAATTCTTTTGTAATATATACACGATACTGTACTAAAAGAAAAGTGGCTGACAGATTACGAAGAGATACGGAAAGATCAGAACAAGATTGTTGGAGCTTTTCGTTTTTACGAAACTGAACTGATAAAATATGTGTAAAAGCCTGACCATCATAATACCGACCAAAATTGTCGATCTTATCAATATCCTCACGGGAACGAAATGCACCAAAAGGGGCTATCTTATTTCGGCGAACACATTTTTTCAGTTCCTTAATAAACTTTGGCAGGTCTTCTTTTGGAAGATAATCGTACAAATCTATGTAGTCTAACTTTACAAAACTATCGACATCCTTCTTTTCTATGTAATCAAAACCTTGCGGCATATCTGCAGCTTCTTCTTTTGAAAATAGATCATCATCAAACCGATATTTCTCATGTTCTGAAAGTGGGAATATCTTTGCCAACTGCAATCTCAGTGTTCTGTACAGAGAATACGAAGATTCAGCCAGTTTATCTGAAAAAGACATTGTATATCTATCGAACACCTTGTTGTAGGATAATTTCATCGCACACACTCCTTTCGCACGATTATATGGGTATTTGCTTTATTCTTAGAGATTCTTGTAAAAAGGTTCAGCGGCAAGAAGAAACCAAGCTCCTTGCCACTTTAAATTATCAGCTATCCAAAGATTTATACTCTGTGACAATTTTCAAATAGGTTTCGGGATCGCCGTTCAGTATCAAATCAGCATATCCAACCGGGTCATTGTAAATCAGATAATCCAGTTCTGACCGCTGATACATATTGTCGGCAACCTCCTTTTCCACGGCGATGGTGTCAATAGCAATGATGCTGCCATCAAAGAATTTCAGCTCTACACAGGCAGTATCCATGTTGAACTCACAAGAAACCAATCTATCCATAAGAAACCTCCATTCTGCGGGATGTTAGATTATCCCAAAATATTTGAATGCTTCTCGGATTGCTTTCTCTTTTTCCGGTGGGCACTGCGGCTGTCTGGAATCCTCGGACTTCGGCAAATTATAGTTCTTACCAACCCCAATCCCACATTTTCGCTTAATTTGTGAGATATACAGGTTGGATACCTTTAACCCGCTATGCTCCAGCACATAGTCCTTAATCTGGGTGTAGGTTGCCCCATCTTGAAATTCGGACATATCCATATCTTCCAAAGAGAACTCAACCCGAATCTTTTTCGAGTCGACCTCGCCCTTGGAAAGCAAGACAACCGTCTCGACGCTCTCCGTCCCCGGGGTAAGGTCAAGCCAGATGCTCACCGCCTCCGCATGGGTGGGCAGAGCTGCCATGACCGTCAGGGCCAGAACCCCCGATGTGACCGCCGCAATAAATTTTCTTCGCATGATAAAACCTCCTTTTTATGAGCGGTTCATCCCAGAATCGAGAATCTCCGCACTACAGCCAAAAGAGCCGCTGCCCGCAAAATGCGGCAGCGGCTCTTTTCAGCTTTTCAGTTCAGCCGGGTGTCAGCTCAGGACTGGCAGGCGGTGATGAGGCTCATCTTGTAGACCTCGTCGGCGTTGCAGCCACGGGACAGGTCGTTGATGGGAGCGTTCAGGCCCTGCAGGATGGGGCCGTAGGCAGCGTAGCCGCCCAGACGCTGTGCGATCTTGTAGCCGATGTTGCCGGCCTCGATGCAGGGGAAGATGAAGGTGTTGGCCTGACCGGCGACCTTGCTGCCCTTGCACTTGACCTGTGCGACCTCGGGAGCAACGGCTGCGTCGAACTGCAGCTCGCCGTCGATAGCCAGCTCGGGGGCCATCTCCTGAGCCTTGATGACAGCGTCGTGGCTCAGAGCGACGGTGCCGCCCTTGCCGGAACCCTTGGTGGAGAAGCTCAGGACAGCGACCTTCGGGTCGATGCCGAACAGCTTAGCGGTCTTAGCGGTCTCGACAGCCACCTCAGCCAGCTTGGCAGAAGCAGCCACCTTGACCTCGCCGGTAGCCTTATCGACGGTATCGGTGTAGTCGATGTTGACGGCGCAGTCGCCCATCGCGATGCGCTTCAGGCCCTCTTCGCCGCAGTCACGGTCCAGAATGAAGCAGGAGCTCACCAGATGAGCGCCCTTCTTGGTCTTGACCAGCTGCAGAGCGGGACGGATGGTGTCAGCGGTGGAGTAGGTAGCGCCGCCCAGCAGGCAGTCAGCCTTGCCCATCTTGACCAGCATGGTGCCGAAGTAGTTGGACTTCTTCAGCAGAGCAGTGCACTCCTCTGCGGTCTGCTTGCCCTTGCGCAGCTCGACCATGGTGTTGACCATCTCATCGAAGCCGGCGTAGTTCTCGGGGTCGATGATCTCAGCAGCGGAAATATCAAAATTGCCAGCAGCGGCAGCAGCCTTGCACTCTGCCTCGTTGCCAACCATAACGACTTTCAACACGCCCTCAGCCAGCAGCTTGCTTGCGGCCTCCAGGATGCGGGGGTCATTGCCCTCGGTAAAAACGATCGTCTTGGGGTTTGCCTTCAGCTGGGCTACCAGGGGTGCAAACATATCAGCCATTGTTGATTACCTCCGAAATTACTTTGCAATTATTGCCGGGCATCACAGATATGCCCTTCTTTTTTATTCTAGCACAGAGTCAGAAAACTTCAAGACAAATCTTGAATTTTGTGGTATATTTTAAGGAAGGAATCGTGCGATAATTTGTTAAGAAAATGTCATTTAGTTTGTGAGAGGATACCGAGCTTATGGATTGGGAAACACTGAAAACCGACTGTCTTGCCTGTCAGCGCTGTCCGCTGCACACCACCCGGCACAACGTGGTGTTCGGGCAGGGCGTGGAGAATGCCGAGGTGCTCTTCGTGGGCGAAGGCCCCGGCCAGAGCGAGGACGAGCAGGGCCTGCCCTTCGTGGGACGCAGCGGCCAGCTGCTGGACAAATACCTCTTCGCCATCGACCTCGACCGTGCCTCCAACTGCTATATCGCCAACATCGTCAAGTGCCGCCCGCCCCAGAACCGCGACCCCCTGCCCGCCGAGAGCGAAGCCTGTATGCCCTGGCTGCGAGAGCAGTTCCGTCTGCTGCGGCCTAAGATCGTCGTCTGCCTGGGCCGCATCGCCGCCCAGCGGATGATACGCGCCGACTTTTCGGTGACGAAGGAGCACGGCACCTTTATTGAGAAGAACGGCATCCTCTTCATGGGGACGTTCCACCCCGCCGCCCTGCTCCGTCAGCCCCAGAACAAGCCGGAGGCTTTCGGCGACTTTGTGGCCCTGCGGGATAAAATACACGAGGTGTGCGAGCATACGTACACTCCTTCCGTCGCCTCCGGCGACACCTCCCTCTAAGAGGGAGGCTTTGGCATTCCGCAAGATTTTGTCTTCGACGGGAAACTTTCCCGTCTTGTCAAAGGCTCCCTCATTGAGGGGCTGTCTGCGAAGCAGACTGGAGGAGTACACCTTTCACCTCATTTTTGCATACCCTATAGCAAAAGTGAGGTGTTTGAGTATGGATGCTGCACGCAGCGATTCTGTTGATTTCTTTCTGGGCACCACCACCCCCGCCGGGTTCAAGGGCTATTTTGAGCCGCTTCGGCGGGAACCGGGGATGCAGATGTATCTCATCAAAAGCGGGCCGGGCTGCGGCAAATCGACGCTGATGAAGCGGCTGGCCGTCAAGGCCGAGCAGAAGGGGGAGCCTATCCAGCGCATCCACTGCGCCAGCGACCCCGACAGTCTGGACGGCGTCATCTTTCTCGACAAGCGCGCCGCCATCGTGGACGCCACCGCACCCCATGTCATGGAGCCGGACGCCCCGGGCGCAGAGGAGCAGGTGGTGAGCCTGTACCACACACTGGACGCCGACGCCCTCCACGCCCACGCCGACGAGGTGAAGCGGCTCTTCGCCCAGAACACTGCCCTGCGCAGCCGGGCCGCGCGGTATATCGCATCTGCCGGGAGCCTGCTGCTGGACAGCCGCCGGGCTGAGGCGTGCAGTGCCAACTTCGAGAAAGTCCGCCGCTACGTCAAGCGGCTCTGCGCCCGGACTCTCCCCCGCCTGCCCGAGGGGGCCTCGGCCAGCGAAGAGCTGCGGCTGCTGTCGGCCATCACGCCGAAAGGGCCGGTCTTCTACCGCGGCACCGTACAGGCGCTGGCCGACCGGTATGTGGTCTTCCATGACGACTACGGCGCCGTCTCCCGCCTGCTTCTCGAGCTCATCCGGGCCGAGGCGCTGGCCCGGGGCTACCACATCATCACCTGCCCCTGCGCCATGCACCCCGACGACAAGATAGACCATCTCTTCATCCCGGCCCTCCGGCTGGCTTTCCTCACCGACAACCGGTGGCACCCGGTGCAGCTGCCCGGCGTGCAGGCCGTCCGGTGTACCCGTTTCGTGGACCGGGAAAATCTGGCGGGCTACCGCGCCCGTCTCCGCTTCAACGAGCGGGCGGCAGCAGAGCTTTTGGAACAGGCCGCCGACCTGATGGCACAGGCCAAAGCCTGCCACGACGAGCTTGAGACTTACTACCGCGCCGCCGTGGACTTCGGCAAGGTGGACGAAGCTGCCGCCCAGTGCGCCGGGATGCTGGGGCTGGCGTAAGAGTCAACCTCTCAGGCGCTCCCGCGCCAGCTCCCCCAAAGGGGGAGCCTTATACAAGATGATGCCATAAAAAAGGAAGTGACCCGCTATGCCTGCTTTTCGCCTGCCTGTCCGCCAGCTGGTGGAATTTTTGCTCCGCACCGGCAGCATCGACAGCCGCTTTACCGGCTTCGACCGCGCCAACGAGGGCGCACGCATCCACCGCAAGCTCCAAAAGGCCGCAGGCGAAGGCTACGCCGCCGAAGTCTTCCTCTCCGGCGAACGGGAGGCGGCGGGCATTCCCTTCACCATCGAAGGCCGGGCCGACGGCATCTTCACCGACGAGGCGGGCGTGACGGTCATCGACGAGATAAAGACCACAGCCGTCCCCGCCGACGACATCGCCGAGGACATGAACCCCTGCCACTGGGCGCAGGGAATGGTCTACGGGGCGCTGTATGGCCGTCAGCAGGGGCTGGAAAAGCTGGACGTCCGGCTCACCTACTACCAGATCGACACCGACGACATCCTCCGCTTCGTGCGGCATTTCACCCTTGAAGAGCTGGAAGCGTTTTTGCAGGATCTGCTCGAGCGGTACGCCCCCTGGGCGCAGCGTCAGCTGGCGTGGAAGGAGCAGCGGGGCGTGAGCCTTTCGGCGCTGGATTTCCCCTTCCCGGCCTACCGGCCCGGGCAGAGGGCGCTGGCAGGCGAAGTCTACCGCGCCTGCACTGCCGCGCCGTCTAAAAGCGGCGTCCGGCTCTTCTGTCAGGCCCCCACCGGCATCGGCAAGACCATGAGCGTCCTCTTCCCTGCTCTGCGGGCCATCGGCACCGGCTACGGCGAGAAGCTGTTCTACCTGACGGCCCGCAACACGACTCAGTCCGCCGCCGAGGATGCCATTGCGCGGCTGCGGGCGTCTGATCCCAAGCTGGCTCTGCGCAGCGTGACCCTGACAGCCAAGGAGAAGGTCTGCCTCCACCCGGATGCCGAGGGCCATCCCGCCTGCCTGCCGGAGCTCTGCCCCTACGCAAACGGCTACTACGACCGGGTGAACACGGCCCTGAAAGCCCTTCTGGACGACGGCACCGGCCGCTTCGACCGGGCCGCGCTGGCCGACGCCGCAAAGCAGTTCACGGTCTGCCCCTTCGAGCTGGGGCTGGATCTGAGCGAGTGGTGCGACGTCATCATCGGCGACTACAACTACCTCTTCGACCCCGTAGTGCATCTGCGGCGGTTCTTCGACAGCGCGGGCGACTGGCTCTTCCTCGTGGATGAGGCCCACAATCTGCCCGAGCGGGCGCGGGCCATGTACTCGGCGCGCTTCTGCAAGAGCAGCCTCACCGAGGCAAAACGCGCCCTCGGGCGGGGCAAAAGCACCCTTAAAACAGCTCTGAGCAAGGCCGACAAAGCCTTTTTAGAGGGACGGAAAGCGGTCTCGACCCTCGCGCCCCGCCGGGGCAGCACTGCCGCCGAAGAGGACGACAGCGGCCAGACCTCCCTGCTGGGATCTGGGGAGACGCCCGCCATCGGGCTGCCCGCCGCCGACTACGCTCAGGACGGCACGGTGTTCTGCAAGGAGCTTCCCTCAGCCCTGCTGGCCCCGCTGCGGGCGCTGACGGCTCCCTTGCAGGACTGGCTGGAAGACGATCCCGACGCCGAAGCCCACGCGGTCCTGCTGGATCTCTACTTTGAGGTGCAGGACATCCTGCGGGCGTCGGAACGGTACGACGAGCATTTTGCCGCCCAGCTCACCGCCCGGGGCAGTGACCTTGAATTGCAGCTGCTCTGCCTCGACCCGTCCCCCTTCGTGGACGCAAGCCTTTCGGCAGGGCGGGCGGCGGCGCTGTTCAGCGCGACGCTGACGCCGCCGGGCTACTACCGCACCGTCCTCGGCTGTCCCGAGGCCCGGGCCGTGGCGCTGGAAAGCCCCTTCCCGGCAGAAAACCTCGGGCTCTACTGTCTGCCCTCCATCTCCACCCGCTACCGCCAGCGGGACGCCAGCATCCGGCCCCTCTCGGACGCCCTCGCGGCGCTGGCGTCCAGCCGGGTGGGCAACTATCTGGCCTTCTTCCCCAGCTATGCCTATCTGCGGCAGGTGTGGGAGGACTTCACCGCCCGCTACCCGGACATCGGCACACTGGCACAGGAGAGCGGTCTGGACGACGCCGGGCGGGCGGCGTTCCTCGAGCGGTTTTCGCCCCGCCCGGAGAAGACGCTTCTCGGCTTCGGGGTCATGGGCGGCATCTTCGGCGAGGGCGTGGACCTGGCGGGCGACCGGCTCATCGGCTGCGCCATCGTGGGCGTGGGCCTGCCGCAGGTGAGTCCCCGTCAGGAGATGCTGCGCCGCTACTACGACGCCCAGAACGGGGCGGGCTTCGACTACGCCTACCGCTGGCCCGGGATGAACAAAGTCCTGCAGGCCGCCGGGCGGGTCATCCGGACGCAGGAAGATAAGGGCGTGGTGCTGCTCCTCGACGACCGCTTTGCCCAGAGCAAGTACGCCCGGCTCTTCCCGAAGCATTGGAGGCATCTGGAGTATCTGAGGGATACGGAAGAGCTGAAGAAAAAATTAGCGGAATTTTGGGGGACGCACTGAAGCCTCTCCCTTTGGGAGAGGTGGCACCGAAGGTGACGGAGAGGGCAAGCCATTTACGATAAAGCCGCTACACAGCGATAAGCAGACTTTTTGTCAGAGCGATACTTATCGTCGCGCTCCCGATTCTTTGTCAGCATCCTTGCCCTCTCAGGCGCTCCGCGCCAGCTCTCCCAAAGGGAGAGCCCTTGGCATATCGGTCAAGTTTCCCCTGGACGAGCAAAGTTTATCTGTTTCGTGGACTGTAGTGCCCTGCTGTCCAAGCCAGCGGCAGCTTGACAAAGTGCATTGTCCAGAAGCTGCTGCCCTCTGCAGCAAGGCCCGCCCTTTTGCGCCATATTGCGCCTCAAGCGTCCAGCTCAGAGCTGCCCGGCCTGCCAAGGGCTCCCCTCGGCAGGGGCAACAACGACGACCGCCGCCAGTGGCGGAAACAGGGAGTCGTTGTTGGGGCAGCGGCCAGCAAGACGCAAGCAAAGCGCAGCGGATGCTGGGTGCCGCAACCCGGCCTTGTCTGCGAAGCAGACTGAGAGGTTTTCCCACACAAAAAAGAGGCAGACTCGCATCTGCCTCTTTTTCCATGCACTTATCGCTTTGCTTTCGCCGTCTTTTTCCGCATGATGTCCCACGATGGCATCTGGCTGCGCAGGGTATCCCACGCCGTCATCCGGACGCTCGTCCGGGCGTGCAGACCTTCGAAAGCCTCATCGAGATACTGCATCTCAGCCACAGCATGCATCGCGTGGTCGGAGACGCAGAGGCGGCCCAGCGGGGTCTTACAGAGCGCCAGGACCATGGCGTCCATCTTCCGGCGGCCGGGCGTACCGGCACGGTAGCAGTCGGTGTTCTCCTTGTCGTCCACGGGGATGTGGGCGGCTTTCAGCATCTCGCAGGCCTCCCACGCGGCGTCGAGGACCAGGTCACGCTGCTCCTTCGTCGCCTTGGAGAGGTCGCCGCTGCAGGCGTAGCAGAGATAGCAGGCCGGCAGGATGAGGGCGAGGTGGCACTTGAGCCATCCGTCCATGTCGCTGACGAAGGTCAGCTTGTACTTTGCGCCCTCGAAAGCCGTCTTGACCCGGTAGCGGAAGACGCCCGAAAGGGGCGCGGTAGCCCCGCCGATGGTCATACCCACACCGACGTGGGCGCTGACGACCTTATCGACATCCCGGTGGCCGCCGCTGCTCTGGAAGCCGAAGGCGATCTTATCCGCCGGGCGCTGCATGGCCTGCATGACCTCCACGGCGTGGGGGTCGTTGCCCACGAAGACGAAGTATTCGCTCCTGTTCTGCTTGAGGATGGGCAGCACGTCGGGCAGCTGCCCGGCCTGCATCGTCACGAAAACGAGGTCGTAGCAGTCGTCCGGGGCCAGCGTGTCGATGGTGGCCACCCGATCCACCGTGGTGCGGCACTGCGCCCAGTGGCGGATGACGAGGCCCCTTTGGTCGAGCCTCTCCTTCCACTCGCCCCGCGCCAGCATGGTGACGACATTCTTTTTGTTCTGCAGCAGACGGTGGGCCAGCTCACAGCCCTGCACGCCTGCACCATAGACCAGTATCCTCATCTCTGCCTGCCTCCTTATACAGGCCCCTCTCCGGGGCCGGAAGTCATCAGTGCTTCAAAAACGAGAAGAAGCCCTTCTTCTCATACGGCTTTTCCTCTGCGCCGGTCACGGTATAGCCCGTGTCGGCAATGGTAGCCTTCAGGGCCTCGATGTCCAGCGGCTGGGCCGAGACGATGACCGTCTCTCCCTTCGTGTGGGAGGAAGTCACCTTCTCCACCTGCGCAGTCTTGCGCACCACCTCGTTGACGTGGCTCTCGCACATACCGCACATCATGCCGTCTACTTTCAGCGTCGTCTGAACCATTGGTCAGTACCTCCTAAGGATCGTTCTCCACTGGGCAGACTGCACAAGCCGCCCGGGTGTTTTTCGTCATTTTGTTAGTTTTGCCTAACTTTTTATGGGAAACAAAAGGCCGTCGGCCCCGCGCACCCCTCCGCGCCCGAGACAAAAGACCCTGTTTTTTCTGTTTCCGTCTTCATCATACCACACCGGTATGGTAATTGCAAGTGCCGGTTCCTCACAGTACACGGGTGTGGTATATTTCTCCCGTCTCTACGTCTTTCCAGCAGAAGACGCCGTTTTCCAGAATCATATAGCTGTGGGGACTGTTTTCCTTCGGGATGCTCAGGGAGCCGGGGTTGAGACAGACGTTCCTCTGCCCGAACTCCGTCCACGCCGGGACGTGGGTGTGGCCGTGGAGCAGGATGTCCCCTTCGGCCAGCGGCGGCGGGTTCTTTCCATTATAGATATGCCCGTGGGTGGCATAAATGAGCTTTTCGCCCGCCGGGAGGATGCAGTAATCCGCCATCACCGGGAGATCCAGCACCATCTGGTCCACCTCGGCCTCGCAGTTGCCCCGGACGCAGCAGAGTTTGTTTTTCAGGCCGTTCAGCATCGGGATGACCTCTTTCGGCGCGTAGTCCCGGGGCAGGTCGTTCCGGGGGCCGTGGTAAAGCAGGTCGCCCAGCATCAGCAGCCGGTCAGCCCCCTCCCGCTCAAAGGCCTCCACCATCTTCTTGCAGTAATAAGCCGACCCGTGCAGGTCGGACGCGATCATCCATTTCATGGCGCTTTTCCTCCGTTTCTGTCTGGCTTTATTGTATCACGAAATGGCCGCTTGAAAAGCCTTTTGTGAAAAGTCATACTTTTCCCTTGACAATCCACCCGTTTCGTGGTATCCTATCGCAGGCCGGTCAGAAAGACACTTCCCGTACTGCCCTTTCCGGCCCGCATCCCGGTGCCGTCCGGCGGCGTCCCGTAACGCCGCTTTTGCGATGCACCGTATTTCTCAGCACTTCAATAAAACCCGTGTGGATTTTTACAGCATAGATGTTTGCTACTTTTCGCCACACAATGGCCCGCTCCAAGCCGCCGTTGTGTGGCTTTTCTTGTGCGGAAATTTCAGGAAAGGAAGCTTTTGCCCCCATGAACGATACTTTTATGAAGACGAAGCCGGTGTTCCCGCTGCTGGTGTCGATGGCTCTGCCCAACGTCATCTCCATGCTGGTGAACTCGCTGTACAACATCGTGGACAGCCTCTTTGTGGCCCAGATCAACGAGCAGGCCATGACGGCCCTCTCCCTCGTGTTCCCCATCCAGAACTTCGTGAACGCCGTTGCCATCGGCTTTGGCATAGGCATCAACGCCCTTGTCGCCCTCTACCGGGGCGCAGGCGACCACGACAGGGCGGACACCGCCGCCACCCACGGCATGGCCCTCTCGGTGCTCCACGGCATCCTCTGCACGCTGGCAGCTACCGCCATCATGCCCGGCTTCCTGGCCCGGTTCACCGCCGACGGCACCATCGTCTCTATGGGCGTGACCTACTCCACCATCGTCTTCCTGTTCGCTACCGTGAACATGGCCAGCCTCGCCTTTGAGAAGCTCTTCCAGGCCGTGGGCCGGATGAAGCTCACCATGACCGCCCTCATCTCGGGCTGTGTCTGCAACATCCTGCTGGACCCCGTCCTCATCTTCGGCCTCGGCCCGGTGCCTGCCATGGGCATTGCAGGCGCGGCGCTGGCTACCGGCATCGGACAGGCCGCCACTCTCGTCATCTACCTCGTGGTCTACAGCACCACCGAGTCGCCCGTCCATCTGCGCCGGAAGGCCCTGCGGCCCGACCTCTCTCTCGAAGGCCGTCTCTACGCCATCGGTGTGCCTGCCATCCTGAATCTGGCCCTGCCCTCCCTGCTGGTCACCTTCCTCAACGGCCTGCTGGCGGCCTTCTCCGAGAGCTATGTGGTGGTGCTGGGCATCTACTATAAGCTCCAGACTTTCCTCTATCTGCCCGCCAACGGCATCGTGCAGGGAATGCGCCCCCTCATCGGCTACAACTACGGTGCAAAAGAGCACGCCCGCGTGGCAAAGCTCTACCAGCTCACCCTCGGCATGAGCGCCGTCATCATGGCGGCAGGCACCGTCATCTGTATGGCCGCTTCCGCGTCCCTCATCGGCCTGTTCTCTTCCAACCCCGAGACCATCGCCATCGGCCAGACCGCCCTGCGCATCATCTGCCTCGGCTTTGTGGTGTCGGCGGTGTCCACCACCTCTTCCGGCGCGCTGGAAGGTCTGGGCAAGGGTGCGGCCTCGCTGGTCATCTCCCTCTGCCGGTACGTCATCTTCATCATGCCGCTGGCGTGGCTGCTCTGCCGCCAGCTCGGCCCCACCGGCGTCTGGCATGCCTTCTGGGTCACGGAAGTGCTGTCGGCTGTCATCGCCTTTGCGGTGTATCGGAAGAGCGTTGGCCCTCTCAGTCGCTGACGCGCCAGCTCTCCCAAAGGGAGAGCCAC
>OGMX01000685.1_pt1 | contig 20633 bp, 17 predicted proteins | sample 1573351 | NCBI WGS metagenome assembly OGMX01 (sample SAMEA2581926, study PRJEB24529) | metagenome | biome: Human gut stool | place: China | collected 2011 | reverse complement strand
CCGGCGACAAGGAATGGTCTATGCTCAGTACCCCCGACCGGCAGCCTTACGTAGAAATCCAAGGTGGCCCGATCAGCGACCAATCTATCAAGCTCGAATTGCGTCCCGGCGAGAAAAAGAATCACGTAGAATATTGGATACCGACAGATCATCCTTTGGATATCTATTCCTTAAAGGTTCCGGCATTAAGGCTTCGCCCGATCGATCGCATCCCGCTATTCGACTGGGCCCGGAAGAATGAATCTTCCATCTGGATCGCCTTAGCCGATGCCTATAAGAATAAGTCCACGCTTCCCGCCGCCCCCTATCCGGAAGACGGGCAGTGGGCTCCATCCGGCATGGAAGATCTGGACGATGCTTTTCGTTGGGCGATCCAAATATCTCCCCGGCCGGAACGGGATTATTGGCAATTCCACTATGGGACTTGGTTGGCTGGAAGAGAACGTGTAGAGGAGGCGATCGAACAACTATCCATTCCGGATATCGATCTGGCGAAAGCTTTATTGGCAAGGCTATATGTTCGTCGGCAGGCGTGGGAAAAGGCGAGAGATACTTACGCCGCTATCCCCGAGACCTCGTGGTTGAACCTACATCCCCAGTTGGTTATCGAGCGGGATAAAGTATTAAAGAAGTTTGGAACAGAGGCTTTACCGGAACGGGAAAAATGGTTGGATAAGATAAACGCGTCCTCTGATGAATGGGTGGTCGAGCGAAAGGTACAGCTACTGATTGATAAGAAGCAATATCAAGAAGCCAAGGATTTATTACTATCCACCCATTTCCAGAAAGTGCATCAAACTTACACCCGTACGGGACTTTGGGAACAGATCAACGAAGGCTTGGGCCTCTCCCCGCAACCTGTACCGGAACAACTCGGCGAGGATCGCTTAGCCCGGTTCGGTGCCTATCGGGAATATGAATAAAGGGAGGTGTGTTTTTAGAGCAGTAGCTTCATATAAGTCTCCGCATATTTAGCCAGAAACGCCCGGATCACTTTCAAGGCCGTAGAGATATGTTGTTGTACCGTATATACCGAGATACCCAAACTGTCGGCTATCTCCTTATGGGATTTCATATCTTTACGGCTCATATCAAAAACCCTTTTTTGTTGTGGGGTCAACGTTTCAAGCGCCTTATCCAACAATGCGTTTAAATCCGTATCCAATACCGAGTCCTCCGTCTCGTTCGTGCTATCCAATGAGGCGGACCGTATCTTATCCCTCAGCTCCAACTCACGATCCAGTCCCGCCAACAGGTTTAAGATCCGATTTTTCACGATCGTATACACATACGGGCCAAAAGGTACATTCGGGTTCAAGAAACGGCGATTCTGCCAAATAGAGGCGAAAGCATCCTGAAAAACATCTTCCGCCATATCCCGGGATTTAAGGAATTTCAAGGAAAACCACATCAAGCGGTCCTTATACAGGGCATATAATTCACAAAAGGCCGACTCGTCCCCTTCTAGCAAGTCCGCCACAAGCCTTCTTTCTTTCTCTGAATCAATGTCTGCCATTCGACTTATTCTCCCACTTCGATTACATAGGTTCAAATGTATGCAAAATTCCCAAAGGTAAAAACAAATTGAACCAAAATCAGCAACTCCATCATACAGCTTTATAAACTCACGATAACAAACATCTTTGCTCATTCGGAAATAATCATGTATTTTTGTCTGTTCATTTAAGAAAGGATGATGTATTGATGAAAGTTTGTATCGCCGAAAAGCCGAGTGTGGCCCGGGAAATCGCGGAAGTATTAGGGGCAACCCAACGAATGAATGGGTATATCGAAGGAAACGGATATCAGGTAACTTGGACATTCGGGCATTTGTGTACCCTGAAAGAACCGCATGAATACGCGGAGAACTGGAAACGCTGGAGTCTGGGGTCACTACCTATGATCCCTCCCCGGTTCGGTATCAAACTAATCGAGAATCCTACGTATGAGCAACAATTCAAGGTAATCGAGAGCCTGATGCAAAATGCCGAGATGGTCATTAACTGCGGTGATGCCGGCCAAGAGGGAGAGCTGATCCAACGCTGGGTCATGCAAAAGGCAGGTTGTAAATGCCCGGTCTACCGCCTTTGGATCTCCTCGCTTACGGAGGAGGCGATTCGGGAAGGTTTCCAAAAACTAAAAGAACAGACGGAATTCAATAAGTTATATGAGGCCGGGCTATCCCGTGCCATCGGTGACTGGTTGCTGGGGATGAACGCCACCCGCCTTTATACCTTGCGCTACGGGCAGAACCGGCAGGTATTATCGATCGGCCGTGTGCAAACCCCGACGCTCGCCTTGATCGTAAACCGGCAAGCCGAGATCGACAATTTCAAACCGGAACCCTATTGGGAATTAAAGACCATTTACAGGAATACGACTTTCTCCGCCACGAAAGGTAAGTTCACGAAGAAAGAGGAAGGTGAGGCTTTTCTGGAGAAGGTAAAGGAACAGGATTTTACCGTTACCAGTATCACCGAGAAGAAAGGGAAGGAATTCGCCCCTCGCCTATTCGACTTGACCTCGTTGCAGGTGGAATGTAATAAGAAATTCGCGTTTACGGCGGACGATACCCTAAAGCTGATCCAATCGCTCTACGAGAAGAAGGTGACAACCTACCCGCGTGTCGACACGACTTTCCTTAGTGATGATATTTATCCGAAAGTTCCCAATACCTTGAAAGGGCTGGTGGATTATACGGAGCTTACCGCTCCTTTAATGAATCAGAAATTGCCGAAGAGCAAGAAAGTGTTTGATAACTCGAAGGTTACCGATCACCATGCGATCATCCCTACCGGAGTCCCCGCCCGCAATCTTACGGATACGGAACGGAAGGTGTACGATTTGGTAGCCCGTCGTTTTATTGCCGCCTTTTATCCGGATTGCGAGATATCGACCACTACGGTCTTGGGTCAAGTGGATAAGGTAGAATTCAAGGTGACTGGAAAGCAAATCCTCAAACCGGGTTGGCGTGTCGTATTCGGAGCCGAGCAGAAAGATCCGGAGGCTGAACCTACCGAGGAAGAAGGCGTATTGCCCGATTTCGTGAAAGGAGAAAGCGGCCCGCATAAACCGATCTTGAAAGAGACTTGGACCCAGCCTCCGAAACCTTATACAGAAGCTACTTTATTGCGGGCGATGGAAACCGCCGGTAAATTAGTGGATAATGACGAGCTGCGGGATGCCTTAAAGGAAAACGGCATCGGCCGTCCTTCTACCCGTGCGGCGATCATCGAGACTTTATTTAAGCGTAATTATATACGAAAGGAACGTAAGAATCTTTATCCCACCGCTACCGGCGCGGAATTGATCGGCACGATCCATGAGGAACTGCTGAAAAGCGCAGAGTTGACGGGGCTTTGGGAAAAGAAACTACGCCAGATTGAACGAGGGACTTATGAGGCCCGTACTTTTCTGGATGAGTTGAAGCAGATGGTAAACGAGGTCGTCATAAACGTCCTTTCCGACCAAACCCGGCGAACGATTACGATTGAGGATACGTCTAAAGCAGCTAAAGAAACTCCCAAAGACGAACCCAAGGAGAAAAAGGAAAAGAAACCTCGTAAGCCTCGTGCCAAGAAAGAGAAAGAGAAAGCAGAGGCTACTCCTGAATTGGAGCTTCCATCAACGGATAAGCCCGTTTGCCCCATCTGTCACAAAGGCTCTATCCTCCGGGGCAAAACCGCTTATGGCTGCTCTGAATACAAGAATGGATGTACGTTCCGCTTGGATTACGCTACGTATGGAAATAATTTAACGGATGAGGAGTTAGGTACGGTTATCAGTAAATTAAAGTCTATTTAAAATATGAGAACAGAATGGTTTCCTCTGGTAAACGAGGAAGGTGAGACGATCGGAAAGGCTACTCGCAAGGAATGTCATAGCGGAAGTAAGTTGCTGCATCCCGTAATCCATTTACATATCTTTAATAAGGATGGAGATCTATATCTCCAAAAACGTTCCATGAACAAGGATATACAACCGGGAAAATGGGACACGGCCGTAGGTGGGCATATTGATTATGGAGAAAGCGTGGAAGAGGCCCTGCGCCGTGAGGTTCGTGAGGAATTGGGCATTACTGATTTTACGCCTGTCTTCATCAAACGTTATATATTCGAGTCTTCCATAGAGAAAGAATTGGTAAACAGCTTCCGGACCACTTACGATGGCCCCATCACCCCCGATCCCGAGGAACTGGACGGAGGACGTTTCTGGCCGATCGAGGAGATCAAGGAGAATCTGGGGAAAGGCGCATTCACCCCGAATTTCGAAAAGGAATTCACCGCTATTTTCCTATAAGATAAAAACGCTACACTTCAGCTAGAATAGTTATTCAAGAGCCTGTTTATTCTTCGTAAGATACAGTTACATTCTACAAACTACGGCGTGAATCGTACAGACCACAGCATGGTTTGTATAATTCACGTCGTGGTCTGTACAGTTCACGTCGTGGTTTGTGGAATGTAACTATATATGATTATCTTTATATATAGTAAATAAGATGTTTTGTCCTATAGTAATCGACCTATTATATTATAACTGTAACTCCATATGTATCTTATCTCGAAACCTAACAATCTTTGCCTAAAGCACTAATACCTCTACCTTAAATCTAATGTTTGTTCAGACCTTAAAACTAATCTTATATATTAATGTGTGGTTTATACATATCTTGCGCCGTCAAACCGCATTCCTTTTTCATACGGATACAATAATCGAGCGTTCCTACCTCCGGCGTGATATTGTTGGAACCGAACGTGAACTTTACACCCGCGGCTTTCGCTTTCTGAATGATCGCTTTATTCGGAATATGATAAAGCTCGTTTATCTCCAAAGCCTTTCCACTTTTTGCCAAGGCATTCACGAAACGGTCGATACGCTCTTCTGTCCAAAACATATCATATCGGTCACTCATCGCATCGGGAAGGAAACAGGAATTCACGTACATATCGACCGGCTCTTCCAAGACAGAACAGATACGGTCCAACATCATATCCATATATGCTTGCTCATCATCGATAATCACTTCCTTGTTTACCCATAGGTGCGTACGCCGCCCCTTATGATCCAGAAACGTCATGGCATCGGTAAACACATAGTCAAAGCTGTTGCGGGCCGCCTCCGAAAAGGTTGTTACCCACTCACGTCCTTCCGCTTGCATAGCCAAGATAAAGGGTTGGGTACGCATGGTCTCCAGATAATTATACAACTCCGTATCGTTCGTGATCGAGAAGCCGATGCCACAATTGATAGCCAAGCCATAATTAACACCCGTCTGGCGTGACTGCCGTGCGGCTACTTCCTTCGTCAATCCACCTTTTAAATGAACATGATAATCAAGCACGGGGAAGTCCTCTTGGTGCAAACGAATAATCTCGTCCGTCTGCTCATCCACGGCATTCGCCCATTGAGCGGGAATGTCTATTCCTTTCGCGCTGAACGCCTCTAAAGAGATATTCTTAAACTGAAGATTTCCACGTCCCGTACCCACCAGCGAGATAGTACCTTGGGATAACAATGCTTTAGCGTTCTCCTTCAAACGGAAAGGTTTGGAAGGCTCTATATATTCTACGACAGTCTCACCATTAATCCGCACCCGGATAAGCCGTCCTTCTACCCGGATATTCATCTTGAACCATTCGTTCTCTTTCACGAAACTCTTCGTCAGGTTCCGGACTGACACCAAGCTACCCGTCATCCGCCACCAAACCGGATCTTCCCGATCGTTGTTCAAGGCGATACGGTATCCTTTACGATCCGTAGCGTCTGTATGGATACCAATATAACCTTTGCCACCGGTCGTGGTACGTACCTCCATATCTAACTCGAAGTTCGTATAGCCTTTGCCATCGTTCAACAAAGCACGGGCGTTGGAACCGGCCAACGTAAGGATATCATTTTGTATGACCACGACGCCGGATGTCTTCCATGCGTTGTGATCGACCGTATCGGATACGTTCTCTTTCGTAAATCCCGTGAACACCAAACAGGCGATCACGGCGGCAATCATTAATTTAATCTTCATGGCATCTCTTTTTAAAAGTTATGCCGCAAATGTATCCGGGAATAAGAAGCAAAAAGAAGATTGATATAAAAATGTAGACAGTATGATCCGCTATCCTATTAAATACAAATCAGTTAATAAAGATCACCATCCTAAAAAATGTAGATTGATTATAACGGATTCCGGTTAATCCCGATCCTCATCACCCAACCTTCAAACTCATCACGAGGCACTAACGCCTTATTACGTACCTTGGTCCGGTAGTTATAGATCGTACTCAACGAACAACGAAGAAAAGCGGCTATCCTTACGCTGTCCGTAACCCCCAACCGCATCAAGGCGAATATACGAAGTTCCAAAGCGTTGAAGTCCCTGACAAACGTAGGATATAATCCAAGAAAGATTCGATCGAAGTTAACATAAAGCGCTTCCACCTCATTCTCCACCATACGGGTCGAACGGAGCATCTTGAATAACTCGTCCAACTGTTTATTCATCGCCTTTTTCTGTAGCGATTTCTGGTAATCCTCCAGTTTATTAATATAGGTGGAGCAGAGATCGAGGAAATGAGCGATGTATTCCTCCTTGATATGGTTCGACTCCGATAGCTGTATATTTCGCTCTTGCAATAAATTATTCGTCTCGCTTATCTCTCCATTCAACTTTACCAAACAGGCATTAGTATTAACCAACTCTTCTCGTATCGCTGAGATCTTCCGCATCTGCCTATACACATAGGCAAGAGAAAGGATCAGAAAGAGCGTCAATAGGCTGATCAACAAGAAATAAGTCATCAATTGCCTTTTGCCTTGAGCTTCCTGTGTCTGATAGGAAGCATTAATGATAGGATAGAATTTAGAGATCTCATTCATGCGGAACTGTATATTACAAGTAACGGCACCTTCTATAGCTAGCTGCGCATATTTAAGGGCATTGGATAGATCACCACTTTCATAATAATTCAACGCCAGCTTTTGGATAGAACCACTATCCAAGAAGGCCCTCTTGATATCGGCGATAACCGACAAGGTATAATAGTCTCGGGCGAGATCGATACGCCCATCCATATCATAAACATCTCCCAGCAGATAAGTGATCATCGCGAAATTCGGGTTATACCGCTCCTCTTTCTCCAATAAAGGGATGAGCACCTTCTCCGCAGACCTCGCCTGTCCGTGAGCCAGATATTTCTGCGCCAGATTTATCTTATACCGATAAGAGACCGTATCTAAGACAGACAATAACGAATCCTTGTATAAATCAAGTTGTTTCCTATATTCAAAAGAATCCAGATTCGTACTGTAATAAGAGAAAAACGAATAATAAGCCTCATAGAAATCCTGTTTCTGCTCTTTAGACAGCAATTCACGGTCTATGCTTCGCAACAGACTTTCCGACTCACGGTACATCCCGGAGAAAGCATAAAGCGTAGCCAGTCGTAAGCGGGAAGTATAGATACGTGCCGTATCCTTCATAAATGACGCTATCTCCATATTCCGCTTTATGTAATAGATGGCCGAGTCTTGTTGTATTTTCTTGAATTCCTCGTATAATTGGTGGTTGATCTCATATTCCTGCCACAACGATATCTTGCTCAAGAGAAACATGTCCTTTAGCTGCGTGATCCGTTGCTCCCGTTGCTGCAGATAAAAAGATCTATTCAAAACAGCTTCATCCAACTCCTTGGCCAACGTGTCCCCTCTCAGCCCTCCCCATGCGAAGACCTGAACCATCCCGACAATTAGAAATAAGATTACCTTTATTAGTTTATTCATTACACGAACTGAGAATTATCCAAAAGAAAAGGGTTCAGTCAAATCAACAGAGCATAAATAGCTTACCTCGGCTGAAGACTGAACCCAATATTTTAAAACGCCCCGAAAGGGTGTTATTTACACATCTCGTTGATGATCTGTATTAATTGACCGCCTAATTCCTCGGCTTCCTCCATCGTATGGGCCTCAGAGTAGATACGGATGATCGGTTCCGTATTGCTCTTACGCAAATGAACCCATTTATCCGGGAAATCGATCTTCACTCCGTCGATATCCGTAATATCATATTGAGAGAACTTCTCTTTTACTTTCGCTAAAATAGCGTCCACGTCGATCTCCGGCGTTAACTGGACTTTTTGCTTGGAGATAAAATACGGAGGATAAGAAGCCTTCAACTCGCTCGTCTTCATCTTCTTCTTTGCCAGATGAGTCAGGAACAAGGCGATACCTACCAAAGCGTCGCGTCCGTAATGGCTGGCCGGATAGATCACTCCACCATTGCCCTCACCACCAATCACGGCATTCGTAGCCTTCATCTTGGCAACCACGTTCACCTCACCTACAGCGGCGGCATTATATTCGCAGCCATGAGCACGGGTAACGTCGCGAAGCGCACGGCTGGAGCTCAGGTTACTTACCGTATTACCCGGTGTATGACTTAATACGTAGTCACTGACAGCGACCAAGGTGTATTCCTCGTTGAACATCTCGCCATTCTCGCAGATAATCGCCAAACGGTCTACGTCCGGATCTACTACGAAACCGACATCCGCTTTCGCATGTCCCATCAAATCGGAGATCTCTGTCAAGTTTTCCGGAATGGGTTCCGGATTATGAGAGAAGTTTCCATGAGGAGCGCAATGCAGCTTGAAGATTTCCTTCACGCCCAGCGCATATAATAAATCCGGGATCACGATACCGCCTACGGAGTTCACGCAATCGATAGCTACACGGAAGTTAGCGGCCTTAATAGCCTCCACGTCCACGAGATCTAGATTCAAGACGCTCTCGATATGTTTTTGCTTATAAGTCGCATTCGGGATTACCTTGCCCAAATGATCCACGTCGGCGAACTCGAAGTCCTCGGCGGCAGCTATGCGTAATACCTCAGCCCCTTCAGCGGCATTCAAGAACTCACCTTTCTCATTCAAAAGCTTCAAGGCATTCCATTGCTTCGGATTATGACTGGCGGTAAGGATAATACCTCCGCAAGCCCCTTCCATAGCTACGGCCAATTCGGTAGTAGGAGTCGTGGCCAGATCGATATCCACCACATCGAATCCCATGCCGGTAAGCGTTCCTAGGACGACTTGTTTTACCATCGGACCGGAGATACGTGCGTCACGCCCTACAACGATCTTATTGGTCTCCACTTTTGTGTTTTTTCGGATGAATGTAGCATAAGCGGCTACAAACTTAACAATAGCTAACGGATTCAATCCGTCTTCCGGGCTACCGCCTATTGTACCGCGAATACCGGAAATAGATTTAATTAGTGTCATAAGTTTTCTTCAAATATATATTCTAGAATTTCGTAATATACAGGTTGACCGTTTGATTGATCATTATAGGCTCCTCTTTTGAAAGGCACTATCATTTTCACTTTAGCCCGATCTCCAACATACTTCAAAGGCTCTTGCATTCCCTCACTTACATAATAATAAGAGGGATCATAAGGTGAATTCTTCGAATAATCCCCATATGTAAAAGCGATAGGAGAAGTTCCATTACTATGCGGGCCATAGTTCTCAATAGCGACAATGGTAGAATCCATGAAGTAACTCATCTTACAACGGTACAACATTTTCGTCTTATATTGCACCGCTCTCTGATCGCTTCCCTTATCAATAATATTCAAATAGACACCATTATCCAAGAGCACAAACTGATTTTCCTTAAATACGCTATCAGCAGGAAAATCATCTAAGATCTCAAGGCCCTTATCATCGATAAAACGCTCGATTGCCTTTTTCTCATCTTTCAACATATCCGTGTACGACTTTGTCTTGCTACAAGAGATAGCAACTAATGCGGCACACAGAATCAACAGGATATTAAAACCTTTCTTCATTTGTTAGTCTTTAATTGAATGAATCGCAAATGTAAATAATCTTCGTCAAACCTTACGCATGTTTGCCTAAATCTTCTGATTTATTAGGATTAAATACCTGTAAACCTTTCTCAAACACGGCTACGGCCTCAGATAAAGAGCCATAGAACTCACCTCCGGACGCATTTTTATGTCCACCCCCGTTGAAATAAGTAGAGGCAAACTGGTTGCAAGGGAAATCGCCCACAGAGCGAAGCGATACCTTTATATAATCGCTGTCCTCACGAATAAAGACACTAAAGCTTACGTTCTCTATGCTTAACGGCAAGTTCACGAAACCTTCCGTATCTCCTGTCTGGTACTGAAAACGATCCAGTTCCTCTTTCGATAACGTGATAAGAGCCGCCTGTTGTTCCGGATAAACCCTCATCTTCTCATACAACACATATCCCATCATACGTAAACGGCACTCGGAATAGACCTGATTCACCTTACGATAGATCAAATCCTTATCAATCCCCTTCTTGATCAATTCGCTGACGATCGTATAAATCTCCGGTTTATTCGAATTATAGGTGAACGATCCCGTATCCGTCATCATACCCGTATAGATACAAGCGGCGGCATCCCGATTCAATAAATCGAACATCCCCATACGACAAATAAAACGGAAGATCATCTCACTGGTAGAAGACATCTCCGGATACGACATCGTCACACGACAAAAATCTGCGGGGTTCAGATGATGATCGATCATCACCTTGCGGCCTTCTGAGGCGATCACCGCCGGAGCCAGTTTCTCGATACGTTTGGGTTCATTGAAATCGAGGCAGAAAATAACATCCGCTTCCTTGATCAATTTCTCGGCGAAATCCGGATATTTCTCATGTATCACGACATCCTTAGCGCCCGGCATCCATCTATAAAAAGAGGGAAATGCATTCGGTACCACTACCGCTACATTATCCTTACCGTAAGCGGATAGGAAATGATATAAACCAAGGGATGAACCTAATGCGTCGCCGTCTGGTGAGACATGCGTCACGATAACAAAACTCTCGCCTTTCTCTACGTATTTTTTGGCTTTCTGAATCTTCTCTTCTTGAATGATTTTAGTGATCATATAATCTTTTTGTTTTCACCTCCAAAGGTACGACTTTTTTAGTTTCCGGCTATCAAAAAAAGTTCAATAAGGATCTTTACTGATATTATTAACAAAAGGGTTAAGGCGGCTAACAAAACTTTTGGTTCCCGTATCTTCATATATATCAAGCATAAAACAAGAAAACCATAACCTCCTAGCATCTCAAAGAAGCTAAAACGCCCCGTAATCGTCGCATAAGGCAGAGCGCTGAACACGTCCACCACCCTTACCATGCTATGAACCAACCCTTCTACGATCTTCTGTATCCAGCCATATCCATAGAAATCCACCGGATAGCCTAACCACAAAAAGGCAAAAGGAATCAAAAACATAGCCAAGAGAGTGACGGGTAGATTCGTAAACAAGAAAACGGTCGAAAATTGTCCAAAATAATAAAAACAGAGCAAAGCAGTCCCTATCTGCGCAGCTATAGACACCGTAATCCATTCCCAAGGCATGGCCAACAAAGGATTTCTCACCACTATCCATTCCTTGAAACGAGGCACTAGGAATAAAATAAAAAACACGGCCAAATAGCTTAACTGAAAACCGACATCAAACAGATAATACGGATTATAGGCCAACATGCAGAAAGCGGCGGCGGCCAATGTATTATATCCATCCGTAAAACGCCTAAGCACCCTTCCTGTTAAATATAAAGACAGCATCAAGGCGGCCCGTACCGCCGAGGGCGCTAATCCTGTGATAAAGACAAACCCCCAAAGACTTCCCACCAGAATGATATAACGAATCCAACGTCCTATCCCCCATCTAGGCATAAACGAGCAAAAGAAAGATAAGAATCCACAAATCACGGCAACATGAAAACCGCTCACCGCTAATATATGAGACACGCCCGCCAAAGAGAAGCGCCTTTTCGTATCCCGGCTCATCGCTTTCTTATATCCCAATGTCAATGTTGCCAAAATTGATTTCTCCTCGTCAGACAAGCGTAAGCGATCAAACGTATTTACCAAAGAATATTGGACCTCGCTAGCCAATAAGTCTAAAGAAGAAGCCGGTTCATTTACAAACGCTATACGCCGGTCACTATACCAACAGACCTCAACCGCCAAACATACAATCAAAACAGAGACTATAGCTCCCCATATCCAACGGGAATCGTATTGCAACTCAGCATGCCCTCGCCCCCACGAGAACCCCAGAAAAAGAAAAACCAGAGCAGATAAAACCCCTAAAACATATAAGAGCAAAGAGATAGGTAAAAACGCATAGCATAAAATTCCGGTTATCCATAAAAAAAGCGGCCGTACAAAAGGCCGCTTTTGTATTTCCTCAATCATGATAGTTAGGTTTTGGTGATATATTAATGTGTTCTACAAAGCTTTCAAGTCTTTAATTGTTTGTATCGGATCTGGAGATTTGAATACGAAGTTACCGGCGACTAACACATTGGCACCGGCGTCAACCAAACGCTTTCCCGTCTCTAAATTCACCCCGCCATCTACCTCGATCATAGTACTCAATTCCTTCCGGTCTATCATTTCTCGTAAACGGGCCACCTTATCTACGGAATGCTCAATGAAACGTTGACCACCAAATCCCGGATTCACGGACATAAGAAGAATCATGTCCACCTCTTGGATAATATCTTCTAATAAGCAGATGGGCGTATGCGGATTCAAGGTGACACCCGCTTTCATGCCCGTTTCCTTAATAGCCGCTACCGTCCGATGCAAATGGGTACATGCCTCATAATGCACGTTCATCATATAGGCTCCCGTAGCCGCCACTTCGGGGATAAACTTCTGGGGCTCCACGATCATCAAGTGCACATCCATCGGCTTCTGGCATATAGGCTTTAATGCGTTAAGTACCGGGAAACCAAACGAGATATTCGGCACGAATACCCCATCCATAATATCCAGATGCAACCAATCGGCGTCACTTTTATTTATCATCTCCATCTCCTTCCGCAAATCCAGAAAATTAGCGGAAAGCAGGGAAGGCGCTATCAAATGCTTCATAATCTTGTCTTTTGTTTTTACAAAAGTACACAAAAAAAGAAAGAGAACCTAATAATATAGATTCTCTTTCCGTAATTCTTAGTTCAACACATACCCGCAGAGCTCCGGACGTACAGCCGGTTCCGCTTGATAAGCCCTCGCAAACTGTTTCAAGAAATCCATCGTTTGCTTCCGAGGCGAACTTTTCGCCTCCGGGGCACTTTTCACTTTTTTCTCCAAATCATCCATGCATTGCGTAGAAAGCTTCCTCATAGGCACCTCTATTTTTATCTTGTTTGCTAATAAAACGTAGGGACCTAAGACTTATTGCATGGAAAGAAAATTATTTTACACCATAGATAGCTCGATACGGTTCTCATCGGCCATACGACGCATATTCAAGATAGCGTAACGCATACGCCCTAAGGCCGTATTGATGCTAACCCCCGTGATATCGGCGATTTCCTTAAAACTAAGGTCTTGATAGTAACGCATCTCCAACACTTCACGCTGGTTATCCGGCAAATGCTTTACCAATTTCTTCACGTCAGACAATACTTGATGGCGCACGATATTATCCTCTATCGTACCATCGCAAAGCTTGATATTATTAAATAAGTCGATTTCTACCTCATCATTCGAGATCGTGTTTTCGCAACGTTCTTGACGGAAATTATCGATAATCAAGTTATGGGCAATACGAGTAATCCATGCCTTAAACTTGCCGTTCTCAGTATAGCGACCTTGTTTTATAGTCATGATAACCTTCACGAAGGTCTCTTGAAAGATATCCTCCGTAAGCTCTTTGTTACGTACTATGAAATAAATGTAAGAATGAATGCTACTTTTGTATCGATTTAATAAAATATCGAAAGCGGCATTATTACCTTCTGCATAAAGGACAACCAATTCCTCGTCGGTCATCATTTTTAAAGTCTTCATTACTTTCACATTTTTAGTTTATTCGAGTAATGTTTATGCTATAGGCGATGGGGTTTAACTGTTATACAATGTTATTTATGGAAGCAAAAGAACGAAAAATATTTTAAACCAACAAACATTTTATTTCAAATTATAAAAAGAATGTCCCCTGCCCGCACCTTTAACGTACGAACAGGGGACTTTACTGATCTAAAATATATGTATATTAGAACTTGTATCCCAATGTCAAAGCTACACGAGTCGTGTTTGTTTTCATCGTGGCGGGTTGGGCTTCGAGGAATGGTTTCGGATCATCTCCCGCAAACATATTAGAGAACGCATAAACATCTTCCTTATGCGTACGGAATACACAAGCCAAGTCCGTATAGAAGTTCGGGGTGAAGCGATAACCGATACCTACCGTATAATTCATGACCCCTTTATCGATCGTATAATTAGGAATCGTACCAACCGTAAAGACCTCTTTCTCTCCATTCTTCAGTTTATCCTTGATCGGACTATCGCTGTAGGCGACACCTGCTCTTACGGCAAATTGAGGAGTAACCTTTACCTCCGCACCTACACGGATCGTATTCATTGACTTGAAATTATCCGTTATATCTTGGTTAGTATACACGTTACTGCTACCATCCGTTTGATACATACGCATATTCTTATAATTCATCAACTCGTAATCAACGCTTATCAAAGCGGTCGTACCCAAGATAGCGGCGGCACTAAAGATCCATTTATCCGGAGAACGGAATTCATAGTCATAATAAGCATTATTAGGGGTAGCGGCATCTAGTTTACGCTCTTTCATCTCCCCTTTATCCATAAAGGTCAGATAAGAACCGGCCTCACCATAATAACGATCTGTCATCTTATACCACGTAGGTGAATTATAAGCCACACCCAAGCGAAGAAAATCGGCGGGACGGACGATAGCACCCACATTAAATGAATACCCGGTACCATCCGTATCCAAGTAATTATCTAAGTATAAATTATTGCCGTTCGTAAATTCCTCATCATACGATGACTGATATCGATAGTTCAGATCCGTAATCGCAACCGTAGCGCCAAGCATCACAAGTTCCGATATATTTATACCGAAAGCCAAATCATATTGATCCACGGAACCTCGCTCTGAAACTTTTAATTGACCTCCTTGCAATAAATATGGACTCCATTGCCCATCCGCATTATTATCTCCGAACGCACTATAATACTCTTTATCATTATCGTTATATGAATCCATATAACCGGCATTGTATCCTAGAATAGATAGCCAATCACCCAAGTCTTGATTGTTATAAGGATTATAGTCCTTATCCTCCCCTAACAGTCCGCTAGGCATTCCTGCCGCACGCATGGCCACATAATCAGAAAGAGAAGTATTCAAATCACCTCCTGTAGCCATCGTATAATTCCGGCTATAATTCTTCAAGCGATTATAAGAGAAACCAACGTTCCAGCTCACGATACCCTCATCATTCGCTGTCGGGAAATATCCTACGTAAGCGATATTATCGAAACTCACCTTCGTACGGCTGTTATCCACCTTCGAACCAAGCCAATCGGTCTTCGCCGAGGCCGAAGACAAACTCAATGTCGTAACCACCTCCGAGCTTTTATAAATCGCCAAGCCTGCCGGGTTCGTATTCATAGCGGAAATATCACCACCTAACGCACCAAAAGCACCACCCATTCCTAAATAACGAGCCGTACCATTCAACTCCGTCTGGGAATACTTAAAGGCATCCAACTGTGACTGCGAAAAAGCGGTGCCGCCACACAGGGCAAGCACCGACATTATAATTCCTATCCTTTTCATCGTATCTCTAATTTTATCAACCTAACACTTTTACCTGCGACCACCACCGGCACGGCCACCTCCGCCACCAACAGAGCCTCCACTAGAACGACCTCCACCGAAGCTACCGGAAGAAGAACCTACCGAACTACTACGAGAAGGAGAGGAACTTCTAAATTGACTGGAAGAAGAGCGACTATTTGAGAAATCGCTACTGCTCCTAGAAGAGGAACGTGTTACCGGAGCTGAATATTGACGTCCGGAAGAAGATGCGGCTCCAGAACTACTTCTGGAAATCCTTGTTCTCGCCGAGCTATTACTTATGCCCGAGCTACTTCTTGTCGTTGCCGAATTTCTAACAGAAGAAGAGGAACGACGTCCCGCACCAGAGGATATAGCAGATTCCCTACGGGTAGATCCCGCACGTCCATTGCTCAATGAACTTGAAGACGAAGGTCTTGTAGTCGATCCTGAATTTCTCAAGGAAGAAGAGCCACTGCTCCGCCCACCTGTATAACCGGAACCTCTGCCACTCGCATAAGAGCGATTATCTCGATAAGAGGAACGTCCGTTTGAATAATGTCTACTTGGAGTCGAGTAGTAACCGGGATAGTAATGGTGATGATGTCCCCAATGGCCACCCCAATAGCCTCCACCCCAGCCCCAAGACGGGCCATACCATGGATCGTACCACGGACTATAATAGCCGGCATAAAAGCCTCCCCAGCCCCAGCCGAATCCCCAAGACGGGCCGTAGAAGCGAGATGAATAAGTCCACCAAGGGCTATAGCTATAGAACCAAAGATCGTACCAACCTGTATACCAAGGCGAGCCCCAGCCGTTGCCGACATTGATATTAAAATTCACGTTCGCGCTACCGTTCGAATAATCCGTATCATAGCCGTAACCATAATATCCGTCACTCAGATACAAATCGACTTGATCCGCTCCGGCGATCGTAATCTTACTCGGCGAATGATAACGAATGATACGTTCCGTATATTCAGTATCCGAACGACGCTCGGAAGAAGACTCATTCTCATCGCTATCCTCATAGATAACGGAATCATCCTCACGATAAGGCTCCTCTACCTCGACTGATGTATAACGACGGTTATATTCATCCACATCCCGGCTGTCTGAAGAAGCTGGGCTCTTGGCTGTAGCGACCAGGGCCCTAGACTCCTGTTTCGGCTGAACAACCTTTTTCTCTTCAACCTGTTCTTTCTTTTTCTTGTTTTTGGAAGAGAAATACACATCATCAAAGAACTCCTCCTGAGCCGCGGCACTAAACGCGATCAGAAGCATCATCACTAAAGATGTTAATTTCATGGGTTTCATATTTGTTTCTCCTCTACATTAAATAAATATTTTTCTCTTTTCATGTTTGACACCCTTTTATGCAAAGGGTTTAAACGCTTTTTAGTTTTATAACAATAAACTCAATGCAATGTATGTACAAATATAATCGGTTCACGCTAATGTCCCAAGATTTACATATACTTTAACTTATAAAACTCACACATTCATTGTTATCTATAAAAGAAGATGCAAAGTTGGCGTAAACGCTGCAATCTCCGCAAATTCTTATTATTTTTGTTTCAAATTATAACGAAAAAATTACGCATATGGTATTAGCCTCGACAATAGATTTCACATTGCCCTTAGCGGACCCGGTATTAAAATTTCTCTTGATTCTTTTAATTATCCTGGCCGCTCCCCTTTTATTAAACAAGCTGAGAATCCCTCACCTGCTTGGACTGATCATTGCCGGCGCAATTATCGGACCGCACGGCTTTAATCTCGTATTACGGGATAGCAGCATTATCTTGTCCGGGACGGCGGGATTGCTTTATATCATGTTTCTCGCCGGATTGGAAATCGATATGGCGGACTTTAAGAGAAATAGTACGAAAAGCCTAGTATTCGGCATGTACACATTCCTCATTCCGATGATCCTAGGAACGGTTGTCGGAATATGGGTCCTGCGATTCAACGTATTGACCTCCGTTTTACTCGCCAGTATGTTCGCCTCCCATACATTGATCGCCTATCCGATTATCAGCAAACTGGGTATCAGCAAAAACAAAGCTGTCAGTATCACCGTAGGAGGAACGATGATCACTGATACCTTGGCATTGCTCGTCCTAACGATCATTGTCGGCATGGCCACCGGACAGGTCAACGATATGTTTTGGATTCGTCTGGGCGTTTCCATCTTGATATTCGCATTAATCGTATTATTCGGTTTCCCTTTCATTGGGCGTTGGTTCTTTAAGCATGTACACGATAATATATCACAGTATATATTCGTGCTGGTGATGGTATTTCTGGGATCTTTCCTAGCTCAGGTAGCGGGTATGGAGGCGATCATCGGGGCGTTCTTATCCGGACTAGCCCTAAATCGCCTTATCCCGCAAAGCTCACCCTTGATGAATCGTGTAGAGTTCGTAGGAAATGCCATATTCATCCCATTCTTCTTGTTGGGCGTAGGTATGTTAATAGATTATCGTACGTTCTTTACCAGTTTCGAGACCATTAAAGTTGGGCTTATCATGATTATCGTAGCTACGGCCGCCAAATACATAGCCGCTTGGATGACCCAAAAGACTTTCCATCTGTCCACGGATCAGCGAAGCGTTATTTTCGGCCTAAGTAACGCACAAGCCGCCGCTACATTGGCCGCCGTGATGGTCGGATATAACGTAATCACCGGAACAGACGCTAATGGGGAACCAATCCGGTTATTAAATGAGAGCGTGTTGAACGGTACGATCCTGATGATACTTGTCACTTGCACCATCGCCTCTTTCGCCGCCCAAAAAGGCGCTCATAACATAGCGGCCCAAGATATATCCGATAAGGAGGAAAACAAAAAAGAATCAGAGCATATCTTGATACCAGTCAGCAATGAAGAGACCGTGGAAGAGCTGGTCAACCTCAGCTTGGCGATCAAATCTCCCCAAAACAAGAACGGCTTGTTTGCCCTAAAAGTGATAGATAACCATCATTGACTTAAGCGTATCGAATGCTATCGCCAGCGTGGTAAAAGAGCGGGAGATCACAGATCTGGTAGTGGGATTGCACAAGGAAAAAGATATACCGGCGGCCTTCCTAGGCCATATCGTGGAAAGTGTATTGGCGGAAAGTAGTGTAAGTACATTCATATACAAGCCCGCACAACCCATCTCTACCGTTAGACGGCATCTGATCATCATCCCGGAATTGGCCGAAAAAGAAATCGGTTTCAACCAAATCATCTTCCGGTTACGAAACGTGACCCAGAACACAGGTGCAGCGACAGTCTTTTACGGTTCGGAAGCGACCTTGAATGCCTTAAAGAAATTATTAGCCAAGAAAAGCGGAGAAGCCAGTTATATCGAATTCAACGACTGGGATGACTTCCTGATCGTTTTCCGGGATATAAAACCGGACGACACGATGTGGATTATCCTTAGCCGCAAGGAAGGACTTTCCTACGCTCCCGCCATGGCCCGTATCCCCAAGTACCTCAACAAATACTTCCAGGCAAACAGTTTCGTATTGGCATATCCCGTGCAGGCTGGCATGAACGAGGGTACTCGCTATCTGACTTAACCATTACGGAACCAGCCTCTCACGCCAAGACTTTCGAGGTGAGTACGGCATTTTCCGCTTGGCGTATCCCAGACGGAGGATCAAGGCTGGAATCTCGTTGGTGAAAGACAAGTCTTTCGCCAGCAAACCGGAAAGATCACGCACCTCACAAGGCTGGTTCAAAAAGGCGAAAGCGATATTCTTTTCCGTAGCTCTCAAAAGAAAACGTTGCAAACTCCGGCCTAGCGCAAACCATTCCGGTAGCGTATTTATCCGTAAGGCGAACAAGGCTAAATGAGAAGAAGAGTCCAGCTTCTTCTTGTCTCCCCTATTTTGTATGCCGGCTTTCAAGACACTTCCCATGATTGTCTCTGAGATAAGACGGGGAAGGTTCGGCGCCCCGAACACCGCATAACTCAGGCCGTCCGATGTAGCTCGTACATGATTCTTATTAAAACGCATCCATGATTTCAGCTCTCGCTTAAACAGACGATCGTTCATTTGCCGGTTATTCCCCGCAAATATATAAGAAGAAAGCGTATCGAACTCCCACTCTCCTTTCGACCACAAATGCAGACTGATATTTTCCTCCAAAGGCGTATTCCTCAAATAGCTCAGTTGATCCGATGGAATCATTTCCCCGGAATATATGCCTCGATTCGTCTGTCTCACCGAAATTTCCTCGATAAGCCCACTCGTCTCCTTAATCATCGATGCCTCCGACAAGAGTACGGTGATCTCCCCCGATCCTGAAAAAAACGGTAGCGGAGTATATCCTTTTGCCTCAGCCGCAATGCAAAGATTCTCGGTGGCGCATCCTAAGCTAATAAATAACTCACGGTTATCCGGATCTACGGCCGGAAGGGACTTACTCATATCCGGAAGAATCTGTATCCTATCCTTTTGCACACGAAACAACCAAGGTTGGGTATTATGCCCCGATGGGGCTTTCACGGCTTGTTCCATCATATAGATAAAATCCGGCCGTATATCACTTATCCGCAATGATCCTGTTTCCATATTATTATACACTTTCTCATTCTAGCGATGCCCGCTACCTCTTTCCGTTTGTGCCCGGACAAACGCCTCAAAAACAAAAAATCCCGTAAAGCTTTCGCCTTACAGGACTCTCTGCGGAAAGACAGGGATTCGAACCCCGGGAACCTCTCAGTTCAACGGTTTTCAAGACCGCCGCAATCGACCACTCTGCCATCTTTCCAATAAGTAAATCGTGTGACCTGGGAGGGGCTCGAACCCTCGACCCAATGATTAAGAGTCATTTGCTCTACCAGCTGAGCTACCAAGTCAACATGTTATTTGTTTGAGTGACCTGGGAGGGGCTCGAACCCTCGACCCAATGATTAAGAGTCATTTGCTCTA
>OGMX01000607.1_pt1 | contig 22441 bp, 11 predicted proteins | sample 1573351 | NCBI WGS metagenome assembly OGMX01 (sample SAMEA2581926, study PRJEB24529) | metagenome | biome: Human gut stool | place: China | collected 2011 | reverse complement strand
CCGCCCCTATCCTGCCCGTTCCCACGCCGGCACAAGTTGAATGGCATAAGATGGAAACATACGCCTTTGTCCATTTCGGATTAAATACGTTCAATGATCTGGAATGGGGTTACGGAAACACTCCCGCCTCCACATTCAATCCAACGGATCTGGATTGCGATCAATGGGCGCAAACAATCAAAGCCGCCGGATTGAAAGGCGTAATCTTAACCACCAAGCATCACGACGGTTTCTGTCTATGGCCTACCGCCACAACCGAATATAGCGTAAAGAATTCTCCTTGGAAAGATGGCAAAGGGGATATGGTAAAAGAACTATCCGACGCTTGTAAGAAACACGGGCTGAAATTCGGTGTCTATCTCTCCCCTTGGGACAGAAACAGTGAGAACTACGGACAACCGGGATATGTAGAGAAATTCCATGCCCAATTACATGAATTAGTCTCCAACTATGGCCCGTTGTTCGAATACTGGTTTGATGGGGCAAACGGTGGCAATGGCTGGTATGGCGGCACGAATGAAACCCGTGCTATAGACGCCAAGACCTATTATCAATATGAGCGGGCACGAGACACGATCAAGGCGCACCACCCGGATATCATGGTTTTCGGAGGGACAGTACCCGATATCCGCTGGATCGGTAACGAGGAAGGTTGGGCCGGTGATACCCAATGGAGCATCTTCGCCCCGGAACCCTCCATGCCTACTTTCCAACAGAGTGTATGGGGAGATGAGAACGGACCGATGTGGCTAGGTGGGGAATGCGATGTATCTATCCGTCCGGGATGGTTCTATCACTCCCGGGAAGATCACCAAGTCAAATCTCTGGCAAAATTAGTCGATCTTTATTACCGAAGCGTCGGGCATAACGCCAATTTCCTATTGAACTTCCCCGTAGCGTTGAACGGAAAAATAAGTCCGGTAGACTCCGCCCGTGCCGTACAATGGTATCAAACCATCCAAAATGACTTTAAGGAGAATCTTTTGAAAGGATGTTACGTACAAGCGAGCAATAAAAGAGGACGTAATTTTAGTCCCAATAAGGCAGTAGATGGGGATTGGGATACCTATTGGGCTACGGACGATGTCGTAACCAGTGGTTCATTGACTTTCACGTTAACCCATCCTACCGATGTAAACCGCTTGGTCATACAAGAATATATCCCATTAGGACAACGAGTACGCTCGTTCAATATCGAACTCGAGCAAGAGGGTAAATGGATTCCGGCACAGACCGTGGATTCTACGACAACTGTCGGCTATAAACGAATTGTCCGTTTCCAGACCGAGAAAGCGGAGAAGATACGCATCAACTTCACGGATGCCCGCGGACCGCTTTGTATCAATAACGTGGAGGCATACCTTGCCCCCGCCTTGGTGACCGAGCCAACGATTGCCCGTAATATCAATGACGAGGTAACCATACAGGCCGGGGATAAAGGCTCCGAGGTTCATTATACCACCGACGGCTCAGATCCGACCAAGGACTCACCGCTTTATCAGGCGCCATTCGCTTTCGCTCAAAAAGGAACTGTCAAGGCGATTGCCTATGATCCGACTTTCGATACAGTCAGTCCGGTTTCCGCACAAACGTTCGATATTCCTGCTTGTGATTACACGATCGTATCACCGAAAGATGAGAAAACCAGCCTGATCCTAGACGGAAACGGCTACACGACCTACTATTTGCCACAAGGGAAACAAGAGTTAGTCGTACAATTAGCGAAAGAAATGCCTATATCCGGATTCCGCTACACCCCGAACCAAGGACGTGACGCAAGCGGTCATATCTCCAACTATCAATTATATATTAATGGAAAGAAGGTGGCCGAAGGCGAATTCTCCAATATCAAGGCTAACCCGATCGAGCAAGTCGTACATTTCCCGATAACGAAAGGTAACCAAATCCGTTTGGTCGCAACCCGTATCGTAGATAATAAAAAGCAAGCGGGTATCGGTGAATTCTCGGTAATTACGGAAAAATAAAGAATATCTAATAAAAGCAGAAGGGACCGCCTCGAAAACCTAATTTCCCGAGGCGGTCCCTTTTTATTTATTCATCGATCCTTTATTTATCCTTGAAGGTATCGGTTCATTTGTTTATACACGGCACGTATATCCAACGGCTTAGATATATGAGCATTCATACCGGCTTCCCTACTTTTCTGCACATCCTCAGCGAATGCGTTGGCTGTCATAGCGAAGATAGGAACCTTTTGAGCATCAGAACGCCCCAATGCCCGGATACATCGGGTAGCCTCATAACCATCCATATGCGGCATCTGCACATCCATCAATATCAAATCATAATATCCTTCGGCAGATTCCTTAAACTTCTTTACGGCCTGCACCCCGTCCTCAGCGCTCTCCACCGAAGCACCGGTAGCTCCGATCAATTCCTCCGCGATCTCCCGGTTAAGCTCGTTGTCCTCAACTAATAAGATCCGTTTACCTTTGAAATCATAATCAATCACATAACAATCCCTCGCAAGGTCACTTCGCCCATCAATATCGGAAAAACGAGTGGGCTTACCCGACTCCTTTATTTTGCCGAAAGGCAGATCAACCGTGAATGTACTGCCACTCCCCTGCACGCTTGTCACATGTATGCCACCTCCCATCAACTGAGTGAAACGCTTAACGATAGAAAGCCCTAATCCTGTGCCTCCATATTTATAAGTGACATCCACATTTTCCTATTCGAACGATTCGAAGATCTTATCATAATTCTCCTCGGCTATACCACATCCCGTATCGATTACCTCGAAACGAAGGTAAACATTCTCTTGATCCTCACCTGTTTTAGATACCCGAAGTTTAATTATTCCCTTGGCCGGCGTAAATTTCAACGCATTCGATAACAGGTTAGAGAGAACTTGATTCAAGCGCAAGGAGTCTCCTATAATCTGTACTTCCAGATCACTAGCCAATACCGTCTCATAGCTGATCCCTTTACTCTTGGCCTGCTCGCCATACAGATTTTCAAAGTCCTGCAAGAATGCCCGGAAATTAAAGCTCTCATGTCGAAGTTCCACTTTTCCGCTTTCTATCTTCGACATATCCTGCACGTCGTTAATGAGAGCGAGAAGATGCTTGGAAGACATGATTACTTTCTCAAGACAGTCCTTTATCTTATCGGTATTATCTATGTTTTGCATGGCGATAGTACTCATACCTACAATTCCGTTCATCGGCGTACGGATCTCATGACTCATCCGGGAAAGAAACTCGCTCTTCGCCAAGTTAGCCGCCTCAGCCCGTTTCAGGTTGCCCTGTATCACGGTCGCTTTCATCCGGGCCCCTATAGCCAGCAGTAATGCCGTAAATAGCACCGACAGGACAAACATCACGATAAACATGAATTGTAAGGGATTCGCATATATAAAGTCCGTAAGAGAAAATTCACTCACGCCGATAGATTCCAGATTCCGATTGCGTATAACAGTCCTCTCGGACTCAGAAAGATTATTGATCGCCTTGTTGAGTATGGTAAGCAAATCCGGATCGACCGGGATAGGCAACGCGAAACTTATCGTACTCTGATCATTGACCAACGTTACGGGAGCAAGATTCGTAAAATGATAGCGCAAGATATCCTGTTCCATCCTAGAGGACAAACCATAAATAAAATCAGCCTCACCATTATTGACAGCAAATAACGCCTCCTTAATACTCGGATAGAACCGTATCTTCTCCACCGATATACCACTCGGCAATCGTTGATTTTCCACTAAGGCTCCAACCAGACCCGGTGCGGGATAACTACATGCTTTATTGCGCACTATGATATTGTTAGCACTCACATAAGAGGCTGAAAGCGCAAGTCCTAGCTGGGCCGCATCGTTCTCATCTCCCAAGAAAAAACCTAAGATATCGGCATCCCCTTGCTGTATCAAACGGATCGCATCAGCATAATTTTTCGCATATACATACGAGAATCGTAGCCCTGTGAAACTTTTAATCTCATCCAGTACATCCGCCATGATACCCGTATGGTTCTTCAGCGGCGTTTCTTTACAATACAAAGGATACCAATTCTCAGGTACGGCTACCGTGATCGTTTTCCTCTCATTGACATACTCCAGATCCCGGTCGCTCAGTTGGATGTTTACGAGCCGGTCTGGGAAATTAACGGCATAACGTTCCGCCGCAAAATTAGGATTGGCATCCAATATCCGTTCCAAAGCCATATTCAAACCATCCAAGACTTCTTTATTACCCGGATTGGTCACGATATAATAAGGCTGAGAGTCATATGCCACGACTACACGGACAGAATCGCTAATATGGGCAACATTATTTAGTAACAAATCGATCTCACCTTTAGCCAGATAGGGATATAACCCGATTTTCCCCACCATATCTTCCTGTTTGTAATATCGGATATTACAATACAATCCGTTGATAGCCATAAACTCTTTGAGACGGCGAATGTTCTCCCTTGCATTCTCATACACACCGATGGTTTTACCATTCATACTCTCCAAATCATAACTATGGATAGAGCGATCATCAGATCGGGCAAGTAATAATGAACGGCTATATCCCATATTATAGTTCGGATAAGCATAATATTTCTCTAAAGCGGGTATATAATAGTTTCCACCCATCAACTCGTACTTACCCTCAACAAATTCATTCAACATAGCCGGTCCCTTCGTATCTATGTACTCGTATTCCCAACCGGTATATTTGGCGATCTCATTGAGATAGTCTACGAGCATACCATGATGAGTACCATCTTCGGCCGTCCAACTCATGCCATCTACCTGCGGAAAGGCAACCCTAAGTACACGTTTTTCACTTGTCCGCGCTAACACAGACAAATTAAACGCTAGCATTATAAATACTAACAAACCTATAGCTATACCATGACTCACATATCTCTGAAGTAAGTTCATTATAATGTATATCTTTTATTACCGGCTTTTCCGATGATAACAACCCCCATAACCCTCCGCAAAACAACTGTTTATTTTGGATGTACGCAAATATACTACTTTTTATATCACAGCGGATTATAAAATAATTGATTTTTAAGAGAAGATACTATAAAAACAGAAGGGACCGCCTCGAAGGTAAAACACCTCGAGGCAGTCCCTTTCCTAAATCCCAACAAACTTTTATCCCATCGAACTATTGATTACCTGTGTGGTTTTCTCAAAACTCTTCCTTAAGACCTCCTTTACATCCATGGTTTCCCAATATCCCTTATTAAAAAGCTCTACGGATAACCCACCCCGGAAACCGGAGTCGTATAGCAAAGGAAGTACTTTATTAAACGGGCAAATACCATCTCCCGGAAACACCCGATCCGAATCTCTCAACTCCGTACGAGGAGGCAACTCCGGATAATCGTTGATATGAAAAACCGGAAGGATCTTCCCATTTATCAAGCGTAAACTATCAAAACTATTTCCTCCTCTGTACAAATGGTAGAAATCCAATAAGACGGAAGCCCGCGAATGCCCGGAGGCGATCGCTATCGCCATGGTATCCGATAATTGATTCAGAACCCCGGCCCCCCATAGTTCCAATATCGGAGTGACACCCATCTCATCCCCTAAATCCAGTATCGCCCGATAGCGTTCGGAATACTCCGGCAACCGTGTACGATCCAATTGAGTAACTCCTTGAGCAGGAGCGGCGATAAATTTACCGCCCAATCCCGCTACCATCTCCATATCATGCCGCATTTGGTTTAGCCCTTCCTTCCGTTTCGAAGGATCATCGGCAAACCACGAGGCAAAACCGATCATATTCTCCAATAAAAGTCCGGAGCCTTCCAGCTGACGCCTGAGTGTCTCATAAGTTCCCCCTTGCTTTACGAACGCATCCACATCACGGGTCCATAACTCAATTCCCTCAAAACCAGCCTCGGCACATAAATCAATCTGTTTTTGAACAGGAAGTTTATAACCCGCTATCGTAGAGACATTGAGACAGACACGGAAAGGACGTTTCGAAGAGGATGCTTCGGGTGATGGCTCCTCTTTTTTCTTCGGAGCGCAAGAAGCCAAGCCTGCGAACGTACTGCCCAAAACCGCCAGACCGGTAGTCCGAAGCATATTACGTCTTGAAATCTTTTTCTCAAGCATAACCCTCTCGTTTTAAATTAACCCTCCAAAGATTTACGGGCCTCCCGATCCGGATCATTCCGAGCCTCACACGTATTATTCAAGATCATCACCTCTCCATTTTCTTCCGTGTATTTCGGCCAAGCGGGTAACTCTCCTCCGTTCGGATCTCCTGTCCGCATGAAATTCAACAAAGCGCCAGACATCTTATCTGACAACGCACGAGGTACCTTACCTCCACCCGTATGAGTAAACATCCGATCCGTATTTTTAAACCAGAAACAGATATCCGAGCAATGGAACGCACGCATACGGTTATTAAACAAGGGCGGACACCAGCCAAACCAAGCTACATACACAGGCTGGCCTTGCTTTAATTTTGCGTTAGCCGCCTCAACCACTCGTTGACGGGAAGACAAAATCATCGCCCAAAGCTCCATCGGAGTCTTATCCGGGAAATTCTTGGCGAAAGCCTTCACGATCGATTCCGCTTTATCACCATATTGACTTCTCAGTTTCTCGATCACACCGTCTTGAGTGATTTTTTCCAAGGCCGCATCCGCCCTGTTCGGGTTCCATTCATGGAAAGTCGTACAGAATATCATCGGGACGACAGGAGACTCCAAATGGCTCTCACCGGAGTAGAATACACCGGCCGGAATATTCCGGTCATCAGCAACAGGGCCAAAAGTCCGTCTCATGCTAATCCCTTGATCTTCCCAGCACTTTTTACAAGCCCTATCCGCTATATCCAAATATTCCCGCCAAGGTATTCTTTGCAATTTATCCAGTTGGGAAGCGGTCAGCCCCGCTTCTCTCAAAATATATTCTCCCACCTTCCGGGTCATCACCTGATCGGAAGCTCCTACCGTAGATCCACTTAAAGCCACGGCTCTATGGATCAAACCTTTTGCCGCCGGCATAGCGGCTACTGTACAGACCTTAGAACCTCCTCCGGATTGTCCCATAACCGTTACGTTCCCGGGATCTCCACCGAAATTGGCGATATTATCATGAACCCATCGCAAGGCGGCAATAATATCTAACATCCCCACGTTTCCGGAATCCTTATACGCTTCTCCACCAACACCAGATAAGTCAGAGAAGCCAATCGGCCCCAACCGATGATTAATGGAACAGAATACGATATTTCCTTCCCGGCTTATATTCTCTCCATGATATCCATCCTGCTCGATCCCACTACCATTTGTAAAACCGCCGCCATGCAGCCACACCAATACGGGACGTTTCTTACCATCCGCAATGCCCGGTGTCCATACATTTAAATATAAGCAATCCTCACTCACATCCCAGTAGTTCCAATGATCGGCAAAAGTTCCGTAATTATTGGGCCACCGGTTCTCCATACGTTGCGGCGCCGTATTCCCATAAAAAACCGCAGGTCTCACATCTGTCCACGGCTCTGGCTTTTGGGGAGGCATAAAGCGATTTTTTCCCGACGTATCAGCCCCATAAGGAACCCCCAAGAACGTATATACATGATTCAGCAGATATCCCTGCACCTTCCCATACTCTGTCTGGGCAATGGCGATATCGTCACCGATAAATAAAAACTGTCCATCCTCTCCTTCCTTGACGTTTTGTTTAAGGGAGGAATCCCCGGACGGGGCACATGAGGAAGCCGTTACCAAGCTTCCCATGCTTAAAGAGGCTGTGCCCAGTCCTAGGTTTTTCACGAATTGTCGTCTATCCATATGCATAAAAACACAACTATTAATATCCCGGATTCTGTTTCCAAGATTGGTTTTTCGTAATCTGATCGTATGGTATCGGGAATAAATCACGCGAATTATTATTCAAGGCTTCCTTAAATGTCCAGCTACCTTTAGCGAACTTATCCCAACGAACCAAGTCTTGACGACGCCAACCTTCCCAAGCAAATTCACGGCCACGTTCATTGATCAACTCATCCAACGTTAATGTTTCCGGAGTATACACGGGCTGATTTGCCCTTTCACGTATTAACTGGAATGCAGGTTCCGCACACAAAGCTGATAAAGTAGCGGCATTACCACCTCTCAAAATAGCTTCAGCCTTCATATAATAGATATCAGCTAAACGATATAAAACAAAATCATTGTTCATATTACCAGTCATACCCAACTCATATTCATACTTCTGAATACGAGCACCTTCCCAACGATAAGCGGCATTAATAGAAGATACCTCAATAGTCAATTCCAATTGTTTTCCCGGATTATCACCATCCTCAACAGGCTCTCCCGTGACCTTATCATAAATCAAACCGTAAATAAAAGTCGCCTTTTTCCGGGTATCGTCATCTTTATATAAAGCAAGGAAGTCCGGAGTAGCGCAACCTCCATTCCAACCGCCCACATTTATACCCCACATCTGGCGAGACTTGGGATGTCCGGAGAATTTATGGAAATGAAACTCGTAGTCTCCATTTGAATTGATACCATTTTGCATCGGTACCACGAAAATATTTTCTTTACAAGACTCATTCGCCACTTTAAATGGAGCGGAGAAATCAGATACGACCTCATAATATCCAGAGTTAATCACTTTATCGCAATACTCTATCACTTTATTCATATCGTCCTTATCGTAAGAAGAGGCCCCTTTGAACACCTTTGCGTTCAAATATAGTTTTGCCAACATCGTATAAGCCATCGATTTCGTACATCTTCCATAATTCTCGGCAGACGGAGCGTCATCCAAATATTCCATATTATCTAAGATACAATCTACGACTTTCTGATAAAGCTCAGGACGGCTTGTCTGAGGAGAAGCCGTGATTTCACTCTCATATGTATCGATATAAGGAACATTCCCGAATAAATCCAGTAAGATAGAATAATAGAAACATCTCAAGATGACAGTCTCCGCACGATATTTATTATAGATATCGACATCCATCTCCTCTTTATATGTATCCAAGTCGTAAACCACACGGTTACATGTCGTTATTCCAGAAAATACGGAAATCCACACATTATTCAATGCATCCAGATTGTATTGCCATTGATGACGATGGAAATCCTGCCATACCCCTCCGTCATACCAGTCATTACCCGGCGCACGAGTCGGAACAACACATTCATCCGAGGAAACAGTCTGCAACCCCCATACTCCCCAGTGATTCTGATAAGCCTGCAATTCCGCATAGGCAGCACCTACCGCTTGCGGAATCAAAGAAGGATCCGCATAAAAGTCATTTGATACCATTTGTCCCGTCGTATCTTCATCCATATCCGTACAAGAAGGAGCGATAACCAAGAAACAAATCATTGATACTATATATATTAAACTATATTTTTTCATAACCTTCGATATTTAGAGTATCCATTAAAACGTAACATTCAAACCAAGAATAAAAGAACGGCTAGCCGGATAATAACGAGTCCTCTCAATACCCATATTATCTAATCCTACCATATCAACCTCCGGGTCGATACCCTTATAGCCTGTGATCGTAAACAAGTTCTGACCAGTCAAGTACAAACGTAAGTTTTGCATGAAACCTAATTTCTTCACCGGCACATTATAACCCAATGTGATATTGTCCAACTTCACAAAAGAACCATCCTCCAAATAATAACTAGAGGCTTGAGCCGCATCTTGCAACGGGATATCCATTACCGAAGCCAACATATTCTTCTCCTTTCCAGCCACATTCCGATTCTCCAATGCCATACGGCTTACATTATATACATCATTGCCTACGACAGCACGGAATGTAAACGATAAATCGAAGTCACGATATTTAAACTCGTTAGTCCATCCTGCTATAAAATCAGGTTGCGCATTACCTACGATCTCACGATCCTCATTATATGTAAAGTCACCACTACCATCGACATCCTTGAATTTCCATTTACCATCTTCCGTAAATCCCTCGAATACCGGCAAATAAAAATCACCGACCTTGCCACCCGGGACCAAACGAATCAATGGAGTCGAGTTCATACCTCCTAAATCACCATCCGACAAATAACCGGTCTCAATCCAGTCAGTCTGGAAAGTCTCATTACTTAATTTGTCCAATTTATTCGTGTTAAATGAAAAGTTAATAGAACTAGTCCATGAGAAGTTCTTATTCTGCACCGGGGTTCCGGAAACAGAGAATTCCAGACCTTTACTTGTAGCGTCGCCAACATTCGCCAACATAGAAGAATATTGATAAGGAGGAGTCGGAACCTTATATTTATACAACAAATCTGAAACCTTACGGGTATACAAATCAACGGTCACGTTCAAGCGGTTATTCAACGCTGCAAAATCAACACCTAGATTCCATTCGCCTTTCCGCTCCCATTTCAAATCCGGATTCTGGTTCTGTGTCGGCCCATAAGCATTGATCCATTGTTTAGAAGTATGATCATAAAAACGGCCTACCACTCCCATCATCGACAAAGACAAATAATTATCTGAAGGCATATTTCCTGTCACGCCATATCCCAAGCGCAATTTCAAATCGTTAATCCAGCTAGCGCTTTCCATAAAAGCCTCATTACCGATAGACCAACCGACACTTACCGCAGGGAAAGTTCCCCATTTATAATCCGCACCTAAACGAGTAGAACCCTCACGTCGTACAGACGCTGATAACAAGTAACGATTTCCCCAGTTATAATTTACACGGCCGAAGAACGAAACCAAATTATCTTGAGAAACCGAACCATCCATCATGCTTTGGCTAGGGTTATTAATCAAGTTACTACCCGCACCCAAATTATAGTAAGAATATACATCCGAATCAAAATTCGAGTTATTCATACCAAATGATTCCCGATAGTTATGCTCATAGGTATACCCACCTAATACCACCAAATGATGTTCTCCAAAAGATTTTACATAGTCGATCGTCGTCTCCAGTGTTTTATTAAAACGAGTATTAAAACTCCGAGATGCTGACCCGAAACTAGAAGTGTTAAATACCTCTCGTGAGGTATAAGTACCCTTATTTATATCAGAGTATTTCAATGAGCCAAAAGCTTGCGCACGAAGTCCTTCCAAAATGTTCCAAGTTACACGAGCAGACCCTTGGAAAAGTCCGCCTTTTGTACGACGGTCACGCTGCATAATATAAGCCACCGGATTTGAATATCCCTGAATATCCAGCGCATAATACCCTCCGGCATCTATCGTTCCCGTCTCGTCGTATACGGGTGCCGTAGGATTATAATAATACGCATGCTTAAAAGCGGAATAATCATCATAGCTGGAATTCTCACCTTCCCGGTCAAAACGACGATAAGTAGCGTCGTATGCTATTTGAATCTTTTTATCGAATAAATTCTGATTAGCGGAAAAACGAGCGATCATCTCATTGAACCCTGACTTAAGAGCGATACCTTGATTATTTCGATAAGATACAGAAGCCCGGTAATTAAAATCGGTCGTACCTCCTGTCAATGCCAAGTTATGCGAATGGGAGAACGGAGTTCGGGTAATCTCATCCATCCAATTCGTATCATATCCCCGGTCGTTTCCCCCATTTGCCAAAAACTGGTCACGATCCATGACTTCCAATTGATTGGCTATGGAAGAGATAGACATATATCCATTGTAGGTAACGCTCATCTTCCCGGCAGAACCTCGTTTTGTCGTAACCAAGATAACGCCATTCGTTCCACGGGTTCCATATATCGCCGCCGCTGAACCATCCTTCAATACATCGATACTTTCAATATCATCTTGTGGAATAGCGGATAAATCCCCTTGAGGAATACCATCAATGACGATCAACGGAGAAGTATTACCGGTTAAGGACGAAGTTCCGCGTAATTGGAACTTATACTCTCCATTCGGGTCGCCGGCATTTGGTTTGGATATATTCAAACCTGCCACTTTACCTTGCAACATACCCATTGGGTCAGACTGTACGCCCTTAATCAAGTCTCCCTCCTTCAAGCCTGCAACAGAGCCGGTCAATTCTTTCTTTTTCTGAGAGCCATATCCCACGGCTACCACTTCTTGAAGTCCGATACTTTCTTCCTCCAAGCTCACATTTATCGTGTTCTTGCCATTTACCGGAATCTCCGCGGTCTTATATCCAATATAAGAAACGATCAATACGGCATTTGATGATACATTCGAGATCTGATACATACCGCTTATATCAGAAATCGTACCGTTAGTCGTTCCTTTCACCGCTACATTGGCGCCAATGATCGGTTCGCCTGTCATAGATTCCTTTACAACTCCTTTTACTGTAATCGTTTGCGCCATCATGGGAAAGAATAACGCCAAACTAACGATCAAAAACAGGGCCTTTCGAAGCCATACTTCCTTTTTTTGATTTTCCATAACTCATTCATTTAAAGTTGACATTGTTTTTACAAAAAACGACCGGAGATCTCAATGTGCTGTAATTCAATTCGTATGGTAATGGTTATATATAATAGAGTATTAAAATCCACCGGTCGTTGTTTTTAAGCATTCAATCGCATTAAACTTTCGGGAATTGCCACGGGCTTCTATAGCTCCGCTTCAAATACGCGTCCGCTTTCGGATTATCCACAAACTTACGAGCTTGCGGATCATACACAACACGAGTTCCCGTCAAATATGAGATATTAGCCATATGGGCTAGGATCGTCGCGAAAGCCCCTTTCTCGATCGGGCTGTTCGTCTCAATAGATTTATTTAATATACACTTACACCAATTCGTCACATGGGCCTCAATACCACCATCCTCGAACTTCCCGACAAGCTGGGCACGGTCGGTTAGTAACTCACCCTCCCGATTCTTCTCTGGAATCAATTCATAACCTTCACGATTACATACTAAGGTAGCTTTACTTCCGACCCAAGCTACCCCTTGATCCCGATTATAGAGATGAGCGACTTGTTGGGCCCATTCTATATGGAAATTCTTATACTGAAAGATCGTTGTCTGGCAACTGGGAGTCTCATTAAAAGAGGTAGGATCTTTATAAGCCGTAGAGAATACCGCCTCCGGATATTCACGGTCACACAATCCTAACGCTTTCAATCCATCGAACGCAGAGTCTATCCAATGCACTCCCCAGTCGGTTTGCTGACCGCCTCCATAATCCCAAAAACCACGCCATCCACGAAAACGGTAATTATTAAATGGACGCTCGGGAGCCGGGCCCAACCACATATTGTAATCTAATGTAGAAGGAACCGGAGAATCCGCTACGGCCGGACGTGGGTCCGTCGATTGGCAAAGCCATAGCTGAACTTTATAAACATCCCCCAACACACCGGATTTCAATATCTCATTAGCCGCCAAGAAATATCGTTGACTAGTCTGCCATAAGCCAGTTGTTACCACCCCTTTATATTTCTTTTGGAAATCCATCATCGAATGGCACTCCGGAATCGAATTACCAACCGGCTTTTCCACATAAATCGCCTTGCCCGCTTTTAAAGCCTCAGCGAAGATGTAAGGATGCCAATGATCCGGTGTTGCGATAATGACCCCGTCGATATCCTTATTTGCCAAGACTTCCCGGAAGTCACTATATGCCTTGATCGAAGTCGTTTGGTTCGGAAAGTCTTTTTTGAAACGTGCGATCTGCTCATCAAGTCTCACTTTGTTCACGTCGCACATGCCCACACAATGTACCCACGGATTATCAGTCAAAGCCCCTTGCAAATCACGGCATCCCATACCGACACCTATTACAGCGATATTCACCCGCCCATTTATAGTCTCTTCCTTATGAGAGACGGTAGGAGCTGCCGATGCCAAAAGAGGTGAGATACCTAAGCCGGCGGCCAACATCGTCGAGTTCTTTAAAAAATTCCTACGTGTAGTCATAAATCATTATTTTAAGGTTATACAATTTATAAATTACGAATCCATATATTACGGAAAGCCACTTCCACTCCATGATCTTGTAAGCTTAATGGCAGACGGCCATGCGCTACATATTTAGGTAAACCGGTATATGGGGTCGTTCCTTTCAGTACATAATTATTCTGTACTACGATACCGTTCAATACCACGGTAATCATAGCGGGAGATTCCAATTCATCGTTTGTCCCGAAACGGGGAGCTTTCCAATAAATATCATAAACCTGCCACTCATTTGTCTTCGTGAAAGCATTTACCAACGGTGCGCTTTGCTTATAAATACTGCCGACCCAGCCATTCACATACGTAGGATTATCCTCACAATCCAAAACCTGCACCTCATAACGGCTTTGTAACATAATGCCACTATTACCTTTCATCTGTAATGTATTATCCTTTCCCGGTGTAGGGGTCTTGAACTCGATATGTAACTGGCAATCTCCAAAATAATCTTTTGTCCGGATCGATCCGGTCCCGGAAGCCACAATCATCGCCCCATCCTTTACGGTCCATTTAGCGGGACCTCCATCTTTTCCCGCAGATTCCCACATAGAAAGATCTTTTCCATCAAACAGGATGATCGCATCGGAAGGAGCACCAGTTCCTACACCCGGCTTTACCTTAGGAGGAACCGGATAATACCATTCAGTACTCTCAGGTTTCCATCTTTCCGGTGGTCTTTGTTGTTGATTACTTTGTTGGGCGCTCATAAAAAACGCTCCACATAAAAGACTGATAAGAACAATCATTTTTTTCATGCTACATAGTATTAAATTAATGTTTCTATTTTCGCTCTATGAACAAGCTGCCGCAAATGTATCACGCATACGAAAATTCCTCTTTTTCTATTTTATCAAAATCGTTTCCGATTGTCGCATAATACAAGTTCCAGCCTGTTTCCCCCGGTCATTGAGAAAATCGTATCAAGAATGAGACAATTTTACATGGCGAAGCAAGCCATACCCTTCCGTCATATTCCGTCTTCTCTCCCGGATTTCCTCCAAGGTTTGTAGATTCCCGATAGAAGGCATCTCATTTCGTCTAGCGTTATCCAAAAATTTCCACGCATACTCGGAAGCGATAGCGGAATCACGCATCAGTGGTAGGCGGGAATTAAAAACACCGGTCCGTACGGAATCCGCAAACAAATCACATAGCGTACTTATATTTTTCCCTCCATAGGGCTTCTCGATCCGGTGTGTTTCATTAACACCTCTCAACTCCACAACCGCAGTCTTAAAATCATGACTCATCCGGGCGATTCCTTTCGTTCCTATTACATCTATGTAAGAGTTATGCGTTTGGTCTTTCGATAATTGTCCATACACATGCCCTTGTGTTATATCAAATACCACCCCGTTCTCAAATGTCCCGTGACATTGCAACCACCAAGGTTCGGGATAATCCCACATCCGGATCGCCTGCGCATGCCATGTCTTATACTCGCATCCGGCATACCACCGGGAAATGTCCACATAATGCATTCCGCAATCATGAAAAGACGGACCTTCATATTCATGACCTTCACCCGGAGCCAGCCCCGGAGTCATATGGCAAATGCGAATGATCGCCAAATCTCCGATCTCTCCTCTCCGGATAAATTCTTTAATCGTATTATGGTACCAAGAATTACGCAAATACAAATTAACGGTCGAGAACAAACTTGAGTTTTCCACGCATTTCACGACCTCCCATTCATGCTCGATCGTATCTGCGACCGGTTTCTCTGAGATGACATGCTTGCCAAATGCCATTGCCTTCTTAATTTGCCTCAACCGGGAATCCGCCAATGTAAATAAACCGACCACTTGTACTTCCGGGTCCTCGAATACAACTTGCTCATCCGCTACGATTCGGGATGTCGGCGACTTTCTCCTTGCCAAATCTCGTGCCTCTGGGTCCGTATCGCAGATGTAAAGTACCTCCCATTGATCGCTCTTCCGCATCTCCTCCAAATAAAATCCACCCATGCGACCAAAGCCTATTATACCTACTTTTACTTTTTGATTCATATTCTATCTTTTAAAGATTCACACTGTTTTTGCCAAAATTAAAGCCCCTTGAATCAAACAGTATTGCACTTTTCTCTCAAAATTATTACCTATCGTCTCAACAAACAGTCTTGCAAGGAACGGCTTTTAAAGCCAAAAACTGAAGTCTGGACATTGAAACAAAATGAAAAACAATGATACGATACTGCTATGGAAAGTCTAGGAAAAGGCTTTATATTGCGCATGAAATACAAGGGAGATCTATGAAAAAAAACTTGATGAATTATTTATACGTCCTATTATTTGTAGTAACCGCAATAGAGCTCAACGCCCGGTCATACTACTTTAAATCCTATGAGGTAGAAGATGGATTAAGCAATAATAACGTGACATGTTGTGTGCAAGATCATTATGGCTTTATGTGGTTTGGAACACGGGACGGGCTCAATCGATTTGACGGGAACAAATTCCATATCATAAAAAATCAAACCAAGCAGAGAGGAACTTTAATAAGTAGCTGGATTACCGACTTGGCGATAAGCCCTTCCGGTGAACTCTGGGTGGGTACTAATATGGGAGTACAAAAATACGATTACCAAACCGATACTTTTTCCTTGATAAAGTTCACGAAAGGAATCGGCTGTACCTATCTGGAATTTGATCACCAAGGGAATCTGTGGATGCTGTTATCCGGCTTTTCCCTTATTAAATATAATGAGCAATCCGAGCTACACCAAAACTACCTGTATAAGGATAGTGATCCGATCACCTCTTTCTATATCACCCCCCAAGATCAGATCTGGGCCACCACGCTAAACGGCAATGTCGTCCTCTTAGACCCGACCGATAACAAATTCATCCCTCTAAATATCCATAACGGTAGCGACACCCTACATATAGATAATATGACGACTCTATGGGCATCCCCGTCCGATAATACATTACTGATAGGTACAAGCGATAACGGAGTCAAACAAGTCAATATACAAACAGGTGTTTGCCGAAATGTTCTTACCCAGCAAAAGAACAGCCCCCTCTATACCCGGGATATTTTCCAAGTGACAAACGACGAGGTATGGATCGCCACCTACAACGGTATCTATATCTACCAAATCCCCTCAAACAAGACCTTTCACATAGAACAAGACAAATGCGATCCATATTCACTATCCAATAACGCTATCAAACAGTTTTGCAAGGACCGGGAAGGTGGCTTATGGATCTGTACGGATAATGGGGGCATTAATTACCTTCCCCCTTATCTCAAATTCAAGAAAGACTACAATATACCCGGGCAAAAAACAATTAACGGTGATATTATCCATGATATTTGCCAAGACGCTAACCATAATATATGGATAGGAACCGAAGACGCTGGTCTCAATAAACTCGACATCCGTACGCAAACCTATAAGAACTTCCAAGATAAAGACGGTCTTTCCCAAAGCTGTATCCACGGGCTTACCGTGATTGGAGACTATCTATGGATCGGGACACACGCTAACGGGGTAGACGTGATGGATATCCGTACGGAGAAAATCATCAAGCATTATACGATCGCCCCGAATCCTTACGCCTCCCAAAACGATATCATCGTATATCTCTATAAAACCCGGAAAAATAACTTGCTCATAGCTACGGCATCCGGCATGTATCAATATAATCCGGAGAAAGATATTTTCGAGCCTCTCGATCAATTCCCCGGTAATTGCAGGATACAAACGATCTTCGAGGATCACGAAGGGGTTATATGGGCCGGAACATTCAATATCGGATTATATTATTTCGACCCAATCCGGCAAAAACACGGCGAATTTAAATTGGATTCCATAAACACGAACGCCAACCGGACGATCAATCACATCCATGAGGATACTAAAAACAATCTATGGTTCGCTACCGGAAACGGAGTGAAAATGTACGACCGGAATTTAAAGAGTACGACAAGATACACGACTCAAGACGGCCTACCCAGTAACGTCATTTACCGGATCGAGGAAGACCCTAAAGGCCACATGTGGATCAGTACCACAAATGGCCTGGCCGTACTTAACCCTGTCAATCAAGAGATCAAGGTGTTCAAAAAAGAACATGGGCTCCTGTCCAATCAATTCAACTATAACTCTTCTTTAAAAGCTAAAGACGGCAAATTATATTTCGGGACCTTGAAAGGCTTGGTCCGGTTCCACCCCGATAATATCCAACAGTTCTCTATCCAACCGAAGATTTATATGACACAAATCAATTATTCGGACCCCGACCATAATCTATTGAGGCAAAAAGACATCACTTTTAAAAAAGGGATCACCTTAGAACATAATCAGTCCACATTCTACATCGACTACACATCATTAAGCTACCAAGCCCCCAACCTCACCCAATACGCCTATTGCATGGAAGGGTTAAGTTCCAAATGGTATCATGTGGTGGGCGAGAACCGGGTTTATTTCACGAAACTACCGCCCGGTAATTATACGTTTAAGGTGAAGGCGGCGAACCTGTCCGGTATTTGGAATGATGAGCCGGCGATGTTCCAGATTACGATCCTTCCCCCATGGTGGCTCTCTACCAAGGCGTTAATCCTATATGGGATTATCGCTATCGGATGCGTAGTGTTGCTGATCTTTATCATTTCCCGGCATAATAAGGCCAATATACAGCAGAAAATACAGGAGTTCGAGAATGAAAAGGAGAAGGAGCTTTATCAAGCTAAGATTGATTTCTTCATCAATATCGCTCATGAGATACGTACGCCCCTGACTTTAATTAAAAGTCCTCTGGAGAAAGTAACACGGGACATCAAGCTATCTCCCAGCGCAAAGAATTATCTGACAATTGTGGATAAAAACGCGAACCGGCTACTGGATCTGGTGAATCAACTACTGGATTTCAGGAAGACGGAAATCGAGGGATATAAACTAAACTTCATACATACGGACATCATCGCATTGATGCAAGAGACCTTTGAGCGTTTCCACGACACGGCGGAGCAGGAGGCATTGCAAATGATTATCGAGTGTAACGTGAAATCTTTCTACGCCTTTATCGATAAGGAGGCTTGCACGAAGATACTCAGCAACCTCCTATCGAACGCTATTAAATACGCAAGAAGCAAGATCATCGTCCGGTTCGAGGCGCAAGATGGCGAGCGATTCACGATCGATATCATGAACGATGGAAAGCCCATCTCGGAGGAGATAAAAGAAAAGATCTTCGAGCCTTTCTACCGGGATGACTCCTCTATCCATAAATCCGGGACCGGGCTCGGACTACCCTTGGCCCGTTCTTTAGCGGAGATGCACGAGGGATCGTTGACGTTGGAGGAATCTCCGGCCGGGCTTATCATCTTTAGATTACGTTTGCCGGTGAACCAACCGAACTCATTAAAACTAGAGGAAGAGAAAGCAGAGGTCCTGACCAACCCTGCCAGCGAGCGGAAATATGTCACCCAAGAATCCCGCCCGACGGTTCTCGTGGTGGAAGATAACACCGAAATGCTCCATTTCATCGGTCAAGAGATCAATGTCCATTACAATGTTGTCACCGCCGGTAATGGCGAGGAGGCGATTGCCCGTCTTCAGGAATATGGCATCCAATTAATCATCAGCGATATCATGATGCCTGTCATGGATGGTTTCACCTTATTGAAAAAGATAAAGACTAATCTGGAGTTCAGCCATATCCCGATCATCCTCCTGACGGCTAAGAACACCTTGCAATCTCGCATGGAAGGGCTTGAGCTGGGGGCGGACGCTTACATCGACAAACCTTTCTCCATGGATCTATTGCTTACCCAAGTGACGAACCTGCTGAACAACCGGAGCAATATGCGTGCCTATTATTTCAACTCGCCGATTGCCAATATCAAATCCATGGCTTACACGAAGGCAGACGAGAAGTTCTTGAAGAAACTGAACGATATCATCGACAGCCATATAAACGACGTGAACCTAGACGTGGACATGATAGCGGACTTGATGAATCTAAGCCGTCCGACCCTTTACCGTAAAATCAACGGCCTGTCGAACGTAACGCCCAACGAGTTGATCAAGATCAGCCGGCTAAAGAAAGCCGCCGAGTTAATCCTTCAAGGCGATATGAGGATTTACGAGATCGCCGAGGCGGTTGGTTTCAACTCGCAATCCTATTTCAGCCGGGCCTTCTCCAAGCAATTCAACATGAGCCCCTCGCAATACGCAAAAGAAAATAATATCGAATTGAAATAGCCCGCTAGGAAGAATAGGTCTGGAACCAGCGGGTTACCTTCTCGCTATACGTCTTGGAGATCGGGATATCGGGTACTTTCTCGATCCCCAGCTCCAGATAAACGCCCTCCTTCTCCCTGCGGATCACCTTCACTTGGTCGAAATTTACCATGAAAGAACGATGGCAACGGAGTACATTCGTATCAGCGAGGCTCTCTTCGATCGCCTTCAAGGAGTTGCGAAGCATAAACTTCGTGAGCTGCCCCTTATTCAGATACCAGATACAAACGTAATTATCCGCCGATTCAAGATACAGCAGGTTACTTCGCTTCACGGAAAGGCGCAACTCGTTCTTCTCGTCATAGAAAGAGAAAACGCTTTGCCGAACCGCCGCTTCTATCTGGTTCTCCTCCAACAATCGCAATTGCCGCTCTTTCTCTTTATAAGAGAAATACAGGTGCAGCACGGAATAAGGGAGCAATAAAACCAGACTGGTATTCACCGCCGAATCGTTAAAAACTTCCATATATTCTCGTTCCGGATTCAGTACCAACGTATAAATCGTATAGAAAAGCGACATGAAGAATATCTCCAGCACGATCCAGATCGCATAGGCCCGGACCGTGATAGCATGCCGCTTCCCCCAATGGAACAGAATAATACGGCTCAAGACAACCACCAATACTCCCGTCAAGATAATCAAGCTGGAGAATACGAAGAACTTAAACTCCGAGACCTTGTACCAAGAGGTGGAGCTAAACGGCTTGTAGATGTTGATAAACACCAACGCAAACAAGGCCGTCCACAGAATCAGCCTCACGATATTCTGCTTACCGTATATGTAACTTGGTATTTTTTGATCCCACATTCCCATCTTTTTGCCTCTATTTTGGAACAAATGTAATCATTTTCCCAGACGAAATTCACCCCTCTATAAAAGATTTCACCCCTAAATAACACTTTATGTCCCCAACAAAGCCTGTTTAAACCATTTATTTTGAAGAGATGTTTTTCTATTGTTTGTTTGCAGTAAAAAATCAGAGGATTATGGATATTTCACTTCGTACTAAGCAACTGAACAGTCTTTTCTCTTATGACAAAAAGACTGAATTGGAAGAGAGCCATCTGGAGATCATCCCGTTTCGCTTCACCCAGACCCGTGGCGCCAGCGAGATCGACGAGTTCCAGAAGGGACTTACCCCCACCGGATTCTGTCCGATGACAGACGATCGTATCCAAGAGAACAAATCTTTCTCGTATGCCATATTCACGCCCTCGGGACGTAAAAAGAATAATGAGGCGATTATCCTGTTGCATGGCCTGAACGAGCGGACTTGGGAAAAATACCTCACATGGGCGGAATACCTCACCCATACGACCGGTAAGCCGGTCATCCTGTTCCCGATCGCTTTCCATATGAACCGTACCCCGGGATTATGGGCCAATCCCCGCGCGATCCTCCCTTGGGTAAGCAAACGCAAGGAGGAGGTAGCGAACGTGACGAACTCCACCTTCGCCAACGTGGCCCTCAGCAGCCGGCTATCCCAAAACCCGTTACGCTTTTACGCCTCGGGCAGAGAATCCGTTTATAATATGTGGCAATTGGTTCATGAGATCAAGAACGGCGAGCATCCTTTGTTCAAGGAAGATACGTCCATCAACTTATTCGCTTATTCCATCGGGGCGTTACTCTCGCAGGTCTTGTTATTAGCGAATCCGGACAAGATGTTTACGGACACCCGTTTATTCATGTTTTGCGGTGGCTCCATCTTCAGTGAGATGGATGGCAACGCCCGTGATATCATGGACAAGGAGGCGTTCGCCAAGGTACGCCATTACTTCCGGCATGATTTCTTGGAGAATCGTACGCTTCCCACCTCGTTCAAGAATGATTTTCTGGAGCAAGCCTTTAAGGCCATGGTACGTGAGGATGTGTTACGAGATTACCGGGAGTCGTTCTTCCAACGGGCTTGCGATCGTATTCGGGCGATCTCATTGAAAAAAGATATCGTTATGCCTACTGGCGGGGTGATCAAGGCTTTAGGAAAAGCGTCCGGCAAGATATTGGAAGAGCTGGATTTCCCGTTCGCTTACTCCCATCAAATCCCCTTCCCGACACACTCCCGTATCGATCCGGGCCTGATCAACCAAGCCTTTCATTCCATATTCACGAGGGCGGCGGCGTTTCTCTAAAGAGATCACAAATTGTGACCTCAAACACTCATATTCTTTTTTAGTTCATGCAGGTACAATAAAAAATCGCTAAATAACTAATATTACGTTATTTAGCGATCATCCATCGTGGTCCCACTTGGGCTTGAACCAAGGACTCCCTGATTATGAGTCAGGTGCTCTA
>OGMX01000505.1_pt1 | contig 25842 bp, 18 predicted proteins | sample 1573351 | NCBI WGS metagenome assembly OGMX01 (sample SAMEA2581926, study PRJEB24529) | metagenome | biome: Human gut stool | place: China | collected 2011 | reverse complement strand
TTTGATTTTATCGGAAACAGTAGTGCCCTGCTACAGAGATTCACAGCAGCTTGACAAAGTGCTCTTGTCTAGAAGCTGCTGCCCTCTGTAGCAGGGCACTATTTTTTACGCCATATTGAGCTTTCAGCGGTCAGCGCAGAGTTGCCCGGCACGCCAGTGGTGCTTCGCACCCGGGTTGCGGCTCCCAGCATCCGCTGCGCTCCGCTTGCGTCTTGCTGGCCGCTGCCCCAACAGCTCCTCCCTGTTTCCGCCGCTGGCGGCGGTCGTCGTTGTTGCCCCCTTTGGGGGAGCTGGCGCGTAAGCGCCTGAGAGGGCTACTTTTGTTGTATTTCAGCAATAAATCTTGACAAAATGTGGCAGAAGTTGTATCTTCGAAACATAAATACGCCGCCGGTGCAGGGAGAGAGCCTGCGGGGCAGCCAAGATGTAAAGGAGAGATACGATGAGACTGAAAAATACGCTCCGGCGCGGAGTTGCTGCGGCAGTCATTGCGGGTATCGTGGTAACTTCTGGCCTGCCGGTCTATGCAAAGACGTGGGACATTTCCGAGGGCAGCATCACCGTCGAAGCAGACGGAGAAGAGGATGGAAAGTCCTATAATAAGGTCACTCAGGGTGATAAGGAAACGGTGCGGGACACCGACACTGTCATCACCGGCAAGTCTGAAAAGAACACCGTTACGATCAAATCGGGGGGGGGGGCAGACCTCTGACGTGACCCTCAAGGACGTCAGCATCAAGTCGGACAAAGACGCCGCCCTCAAGGTAGAAGGCGACGGCAACGTCCGGCTGGAGCTGGACGGCAAGAACGAGCTGAAGAGCGGCGCTAACCACGCAGGCGTCGAGAAGAACAACAGCGACTCTAAGGGTACACTGACCATTAAGGATGATACTGGCGAAAAAGGCTCTCTGACGGCGACTGGCGGCGCACAAGGTGCAGGTATTGGAGGAGCAAAAAACAACAGCGGCAGTAACATTGAGATTACTGGCGGTACTATCACAGCGACCGGCGGATGCAACAACAACGAAGCAGGAAACGGCGGTGCGGCTGGCATTGGTGGCGGTTTTAACGGCAGCGGAACTGACATCAAAATCACCGGCGGCAATGTCACGGCCAACGGCAGCCAGAAGCCGGACGGCACCAGTGGATGTCAGGGTGCAGGCATCGGCGGAGGTTATGGCAAAGGCGGCACCAATATCTCTATCAGCGGTGAAGATACTGTAGTGAACGCCAACGGCGGCAAGTATGGCGCTGGCATCGGCGGCGGTGCAATGGGTGCTGGCGAAAACATTACCATCAGCGATGGCGCTCATGTAACAGCCAACGGTGGTGCACAGGGTGCAGGCATTGGCGGCGGCAGCGGCATTGGCGGCAATGGCAGCAACATCACCATCAGCGGTGACAAGACCTATGTGGAAGCTACCGGCGGCGGCGACGCCGAAGCAGCCGGTGCCGGTATCGGCGGCGGTTTCAGTGGTCGGTATGGTAATGTTGGCAAGGGCAGTGACATCACCATCGAGGGAGGCACGGTTATCGCAACCGGCGGTAGCGTTACCAGCGATTCAGGCGGTGGAGCGGCAGGTATCGGCGGCGGCAGCGGATATGCCCCGCGTGATGACAAGGCTGGAAATGGTGAGCATATCTACATCAAGGGTGATGCGAATGTGACTGCCAAGGGTGGAAATGGTGCTGCAGGCATTGGTGGCGGCAATACCAATAATAAGATGGGCGACGCCATCGACATTGTTATCGAGGGCAACGCTAAAGTAACTACTGAAGCAGGCGGTGACGTGTCCATCGGCGGCAAGAATGGCGAAATTTCCAACGACGACCTTCTTTCGAAGGACTTTACCGGTATCCTGACCCGTAAGGATAACACCGGTAAGGTCATGGAGGACTACAGCAAGGATGCCACCCCGCTGCCCGCCTCGGAGGAGAACGGCGTGGTTTGGGTAGACGCTGACGTCAGCGGATGGGGCGGCGTGCGCATCGCCGTCCCGGAAGGGACGCCTACCGACAGCGTGTCGGCCTGCTATCTGGAAGAGGGCGCTCTGCTGATAGTAGATGCAGGCGGCAGTGACTGCCTGCTGGAAGGCCGCGTCAGCGACCTACGCCAGAACGGCATCCGCCAGCTCTGCCTGCGCTGGAACGGCGGTGAGCAGACCCTCAGCACGGACGCTCTGGCCGCAGCAGGCGGCGAGGATGCCTCTTTCCGCCTGACGGAAGTAAACGGCGGACTGACGATGGTTTTGAATGGGCTTACCCGCAATGAACTGCTGGCAAAATAAATGTATCTCTACAGCTCCCCTTCGGGGGAGCTTTTGTTGTATTTACAAATCCCCCCAAAACCGCTATACTATATATAGTTGTGTCAAAACGAGGAGGCGGGACGATGGAGCAGGAGCTGGAACGGCTGGAAGGCACGGTAGAGGACATCATCTACCTGAACGAGGACAACGGCTACACCGTGTTCGAGGTGTCGGGCGGCGGTGTCGTCACCGTTGTGTGCGGCGTGGTGGGAGAGCTCCACGCCGGTGAAAGCGTCGTCTGCCGGGGCAGGTACGAAAACCACGCCACCTATGGCCGACAGTTCCACGCACAGGAGTGCGAGACGGATATGCCCAAAGACCTCGAGGCCGTCTACGCTTTCCTCGCCAGCCGGTCGCTGCCCTACATCGGCGCACGGACGGCGGATAAGATCATTGACAAATTCGGCGCGGCGGCGCTGGAAGTGATCGCCAACGACCCCGCCCAGCTCACCCTCATCCCGGGCATCTCGGCGGACAAGGCCGACCGCATCCAGCAGGAGTTCAAGCGGATGTTCGGAATGCGGGAGCTCATCGCCTATCTGGCTCAGTTCGAGATCAGCCCCCGCCGGGCGATGGAAGTCTTCCGTACCTTCGGGCCGGGGGCCATGCAGGCCATCCAGCAGAACCCCTACCTGCTCTGCGGGGAGCCGCTGCAGCTGGACTTCCGCCACGCCGACAGCATCGCCCAGTATTACCAGATGGCAGGGGACTGCGCCCAGCGGCTGGAAGCCGCCCTTCTGCGCACCCTGCGCCACAACGCCGGCAACGGCCACACCTGTCTGCCCCGGGCGCAGCTGCTGGAAACAGCGTCGAACTTCATCCACCAGCCCCCCGAAAAGCTGGCGGCGGCGCTGGACAGCTGTATCCAGACCGGGAAACTGGAGGTGCGGATGTTCGACGGCACACCGTATATTTATCTGCCGGATCTGCTGGCCGCAGAGCAGGACATCGCCGACCGTCTGGCCATGCTGACCAGGCGCGGAAAGCAGACGGCCCGAAACCTCGACAAGAACATCCAGATTCTGGAACTGGCGCAGGGCTTTGCTTACGCGCCGCTCCAAAAGGAAGCCATCCGCAAGGCCATGACCGAGAACTGCCTTGTCCTCACCGGCGGCCCCGGCACCGGCAAGACCACCACGGTCAACGCCATCCTGCAGCTGCTGGAGAACGAGGCCGAACGGGTAGCCCTCTGCGCTCCCACAGGCCGCGCCGCCAAGCGTCTGAGCGAGCTGACGGGCCGGAAAGCCTCCACCATCCACCGTCTGCTGGAAGTGGACTACACCGGCGGCGTGGTCAGCTTCATCCACAACGACAAGAACCTGCTCAAGTGCGACGTCGTTATCCTCGACGAGATGAGCATGGTGGACGTCAAGCTGTTCCAGGCCCTCATTGCGGCACTGCGGTACAGCTGCCGTATTATTATGGTAGGCGACGCCGACCAGCTGCCCAGCGTCGGCCCGGGCAATATCCTCGGCGAGATCATCCGCTCCGGGCTGGTGCCGACGGTCTGTCTCAACGAGATATTCCGGCAGGCCGCTCAGAGCCTCATCGTGGAGAACGCCCACCACATCATCTCGGGCGAACCGCTGAAAAAGGGCGGAAAGACGGACGATTTCTTCTTCCTCGAAGCCGACGGCGACGCGGCCCAGAAGCTGGTCTGCGACCTTGTGACCACCCGTCTGCCCCGCAGCTACCAGTTCGACCCGGTGAAGGATATTCAGGTGCTCTGCCCCACGAAGCTCGGCCCCACCGGCACCCAGGCTCTCAACGCGGAGCTGCAGGCCATGCTCAATCCGCCCAGGAAGGGCAAGCCGGAGCTGCAGAGCGCGGCCCGGGTCTTCCGGGTGGGGGACAAAGTGATGCAGGTGCGCAATAACTACGAGATAACGTGGCAGCGCATCGGCGGGGAACAGGGTGTGGGTGCCTACAACGGCGACATCGGCATCGTGGAGTCCATCGACGTGCGCAGCCGCTCCATGGTGGTGCGGATGGACGACAGGCGGCTGGTCTACCCGGCGGAGAACCTCAACGAGCTGGAAATTGCGTATGCTATCACGGTACACAAAAGCCAGGGCAGCGAGTTCCCGGCGGTCATCCTCCCGGCGGCACAGGTGCCGCCCCGCCTGTGCTACCGCAACCTCTTCTATACCGGCGTCACCCGCGGGCGGAAGCTCTGCATCGTGGTGGGCCGGCGGGACGTGTGGACGCAGGTGCATTCATCATCGGATGGGCAGCAGCACTAACATCCGCCAGAACCTGCGCTATAGCGGCTTGGCCGCCCTGCTGGCAGAAGCCTTGCCGCCGGAGCAGGAGAACCTTTAAGGGTTTCTTTTTGGATACACCTGTGTTATACTATAATGTGTTTTGATGACCCGCGCCCGGAGATGGGCGATGGAAATAGAGAATGGGCAGCAGAGAAAGGAAATATCACGATTATGGCACAGAATGACATCGGTATCGATCTTGGTACGACGACCATCATCATCGCGCAGGAGGGGCAGGGCGTCGTGCTCAACCAGCCCAGCGTGGTGGCGGTGGATACCCGCAAGAACTGCGTGCTTGAGGCCGGCGACAAGGCCCTTGCAATGGTGGGCCGCACGCCCAACTACATCTCCGCCATCTTCCCGCTGAAGGATGGCGTCATCAGCGACCACACCATGACCCGGGAGCTCATCTGCCGCTTCGTCAATCAGGTCTACAGCTCCCACATGGTCAAACCCCGTGTGGCCGTCTGTGTGCCTGCCGCCATCACCGGCATCGAGAGCGACGCTGTGGTGGAGGCCGTCATGGCCGCCGGTGCGCGTCAGGTCTACCTCATTGATGAGCCTATCGCCGCAGCTCTCGGCTCCGGCATCGACATCACCGTGCCGGATGGCCGGATGATCATCGACATCGGCGGCGGCACCACCGACATCGCCGTGCTGAGCCTCGGCGGCAAGGTCAAGGCCACCAGCGTCCGCGTGGCCGGCAACCACTACGACGAAGAGATCCTGAAGTTCGTGCGCAACAAGTTCAGCATCGCCATCGGCCAGCGCACCGCTGAGAACCTGAAAAAGAACGTGGCCTGCTGCCCCCAGAAGGCGGATTTCAACGAGACCATGGAGATCAAGGGCCGCAGCCTGCTCACCGGCCTGCCCGTGCGTGTCAATGTCTCCACCGCCGACCTCTACGAGCCGGTCATGCGCCTGAGCGAGCAGATCGGCACCGCCGCCCATCAGGTGCTGGAGAAGACTCCTCCGGAGCTGGCCGGCGACATCTACCGCAACGGCGTCGTCCTCACCGGCGGCGGCGCACAGCTCCACGGCCTGCCTGAGTACCTGAGCCAGGAGCTGAAGGTGGAAGTGACCGTCTCGCCTGACCCCGTCAACTGTGTCGCGCTGGGTACGGCCATGAGCCTGCGTCTGGGCGACAAGCTGGAGACCGGCTTCATGGACGCCACCCCCCGCATGGGCCGCCGCTGAGAGGGAAGCGCTGTTCACAGAACCGTGAAAAACAACATGATTTTTGTTCATAGTTGTTGAATCGACCCGGAAAATATTGTATAATATCTTCAAATCGCTTTTTGCCGCCCGCCCCCCGGGCGGCAAAGAAAAAAGTAAATAGGAGGAAGACCATGGATTTAGGTTATGATGTGATCGTTACCATAACCGGTATTGTGCTGGTGTTTCTGATCCTCGTCCTGCTGATGGCCATCATCACGCTGGAGGGCAAGATCTTTGACGCCATGAACGGCAAGAAGGCAGCTGCCAAGGCTGCTTCTGCTGCAAAACCGGCTGCTCCTGTGAAACAGGCCGCTGCGCCCGCTCCTGCAAAGGCTGCTGCCCCGCAGGTCGAGGCCGGCATCCCCGGCGACGTTGTGGCAGCCATCATGGCAGCCATCTACTCTATGGGCAACGGCAAGTATGTGCTGAAGGCAGTCCGCCGCGGCAAGAATGGCTGGGGCAAGGCTGGCGTCAACGACACCACCGCACCCTTTTAACACAGGAGGAAAAACATGACTCAGTTTATTGAGACTCTGGTCGGTATTTTCCAGAGTTCCGGTTTTGCCAAGTTCGGTGAGCCGGGCGGCTGGCTGTACGCAGTGATGATCTGCGTGGGCTGCTTCCTGCTCTACCTCGCTATCGTCAAAGAGTTCGAGCCTCTGATCCTGCTGCCCATGGCTTTCGGCATGATCCTGGCCAACCTCCCCGGCAGCGGCGTCATCCATATGCAGTACTTTGTCGGTGACGGCCTCGAGCACCCGATGTGGGTCGAGATCCTGAACAACGGCGGTCTGGCCGATATGCTCTACATGGGCGTTAAGCTGGGCATCTACCCGCCGCTGATCTTCCTCGGCATCGGCACCATGACCGACTTCGCACCCCTGATCTCCAACCCCAAGAGCCTGCTGCTGGGCGCTGCCGCTCAGTTCGGCATCTTCGGCACTTACATGGGCGCTCGTCTGCTGGCCGCTACCGGTCTGGTGGACTTCACCCAGAAGCAGTCTGCCGCCATCTCCATCATCGGCGGCGCAGACGGCCCCACCGCTATCTACGTCACCTCCCGTCTGGCTCCTGAGCTGCTGGGCTCCATCGCCGTCGCGGCCTACAGCTACATGGCTCTGGTGCCCGTCATCCAGCCCCCCATCATGAAGGCCCTGACCTCCAAAAAGGAGCGTACCGTCGTGATGAAGCAGCTGCGCACCGTGACCAAGACCGAGAGGATCATCTTCCCCATCATGGTCACCATCATCGTCTCCCTCATCGTGCCGGATGCCGCCGTTCTGGTCGGTATGCTGATGCTGGGCAACCTGATGAAGGAGTGCGGCGTCGTGGACCGTATCCAGAAGACCGCCGGCAATGAGCTGATGAACATCATCACCATCTTCCTGGCTCTGTCTGTTGGCTGCACCACCTCTGCAAACACCTTCCTGAACAGCCGCACCCTGTTCATCATCGTGCTGGGCCTCATCGCCTTCTCCTTCGGCACCGCTGCCGGTGTTCTCTGCGGCAAGGTCATGTATATCCTGACCGGCGGTCAGGTCAACCCCCTGATCGGTTCCGCTGGCGTTTCCGCTGTGCCTATGGCTGCCCGTGTTTCTCAGAAGGTCGGCCAGAGCGAGAACCCCTCCAACTTCCTGCTGATGCACGCCATGGGCCCCAACGTGGCCGGTGTTATCGGCTCCGCCGTCGCTGCTGGTATCCTCATCAACATCTTCGGCTAAGCATTTCCTGAGATCTCCGCTCCATCGTGGTATTGACCGCGGTGGGGCGGTTTTTTGTTTGCATTGTTTTTATGTACAACTTTTTTGAAATGTGATATACTATATTTTAAGTGATATATCCAGAAATGATTGAAAAGAACAGGTGAAACAATGGCAACAGATCTCGCACAACAATTCTGCGCTTTGCGTGATACGTATATTGAAAAGCAGTTCGGACGCCTGAACGATATGCAGCGGGAGGCGGTGTTCACCACCAACGGCCCTCTGCTTATCCTCGCGGGTGCAGGCAGCGGAAAGACCACCGTGCTGGTCAACCGCATCGCCAACCTCATCCGCTTCGGCTCGGCCCACGGCTCCAGATGGACGCCCCGGGAGGTGACGGAGGACGATGTGAAAGCCCTGCGCACTGCCATCATGACCGGCACCGATGCCCCGTCGTGGCTGGACGGAATGCTGCGGAAGGACGCCGTCCGGAGCTGGAACGTCATGGCCATCACCTTTACCAACAAGGCCGCCGGTGAGCTGAAAGAGCGTCTGCGCCGGATGCTGGGCGGGGAAGAGGGCGACGAGGTGTTCGCCTCCACCTTCCACTCGGCCTGCGTCCGCATTCTCCGCCGCTGGGCCGAGGAGATCGGCTACCCCCGCAGCTTTACCATCTACGACAGCGACGACTCCCAGCGGGTCATGAAGGCTGTCTACAAAGAGCTGAGCGTGGACGACAAGTTCTTCCCGGTCAAGAGTGCCATCAACCAGATGAGCCGCTGGAAAGACCAGCTCATCAGTCCGGAAGAGGCCCTGAAGACCCCGGCCCGGGACACGAAGGGTGCTCTTGCGGCCAAGGTCTATGCCGCCTATGAAAAGAAGCTCAAGGAGGCCGGTGCTTTCGACTTCGATGACCTCATCTATCAGACGGTCATCCTGCTGTCGGAGCACGAGGACGTGCGGGAGTTCTACCAGAACAAGTACAAATATCTGCTGGTGGACGAGTATCAGGACACCAGTGTGGCTCAGTTCCGGCTCGTGAGCCTGCTCACCGGCCCGGAAAAGAACATCTGCGTCGTGGGCGACGACGACCAGAGCATCTACCGCTTCCGCGGCGCGACCATTGAGAACATCCTCAACTTCGAGCGCATCTATAAAGGCACCAGGACCATCCGACTCGAGCAGAATTACCGCTCTACGTCGAATATCCTGAATGCCGCCAACTGTGTCATCCAGCACAACACCGAGCGCAAGGGCAAGACCCTCTGGACCAAGAACGGCGAGGGCGACAAGGTGCAGGTCTACACCGCCGAGAACGAGCAGGACGAGGCCAGCCATATCGCGGACGTCATCGGCCAGCACCTCAAAGAGGGCGGACATCTGGCCGACCACGCCATCCTCTACCGGATGAACGCCCAGTCGGCTCCCATCGAAAGCTACTTCACCCGTGCGGGCATCCCGCATAAGATCGTGGGCGGCCAGCGCTTCAACGACCGCAAAGAAGTCAAGGACATCCACTCCTATATGTCCATCGTGGCGAACCCCCGGGACGATGTCCGACTCCGCCGTATCATCAACGAGCCTGCGCGCAAAATCGGTGCGACGACCATCGAAGTCATCGCGGACTTGGCGGCTCAGCAGGGCATCAGTATGCTGGATGTCATCTCCCATGCCGACCAGTACGCCAAGCTCAGCCGCGCCATCGCGCCGCTGTTCAAGTTCTGGGACATCTACCAGAAACTGCAGGAATCGCTGGAAACGAAGACGCTGGATGAGTTCGCCTCCGATGTCATCGAGATCACCGGCTACCGCGCCATGCTGGAAGCCGACGCCGCCAAGGGCCACGAGGATGCCGCCGACCGTCTGCAGAACCTCGGTCAGCTGGTCAACAACGTCAAGAGCTACTGCGATCAGCACGGAGAAGAGGCCTCGCTGGAAGGCTATCTGGAGGACATCGCCCTCATCAGCGACATCGACAGCTACAACGAGAGTGCCGACCAGGTGGTGCTGATGACCATCCACTCGGCCAAGGGCCTTGAGTTCCCCTATGTATTCCTCATTGGCATGGAAGAGGGCGTCTTCCCCAGTGAGATGAGCAAGTATTCTGAGGCTGACCTCGAGGAGGAGCGCCGCCTGGCCTATGTGGGTATCACCCGCGCCAAGAAGGAGCTTTACATCTCCAACAGCGTCACCCGGATGCTCTATGGCCGCACCCAGCGCAACGAGCCCAGCCGCTTCCTCCGGGAAATCGAGCCGGAGTACATCGAAGAGACCCGCAGCCCGGTGCTGGAACAGCGCTCCCGTCTGGGCGGCTGGGGCAGCGGTTACGGCAGCGACACCGTGCCGGGCGGTGCGTCGGGCTACTCCGGCCCCTCCGGCTGGGGGCGCGCGGCCTCCGGTTACGGCTCGGGCTATGGCAGCCGCAGCGGCTATCTGAATAAAGAATATAACGCACCGATGTCCAATAGCCGAGGCTTTGGCTCCGATCACGCGGGCCGGGGAAGTGCTTCGTCGAGCTATGGCGGCTACGACTCCGGTTCGGGAAGCAGCGGCTTCGGCTCTGGCTATGGCCGTCCGGCAGCGTCCAAAGCGCCGGTCAGACCCGCAGGCGGCGGCGTGACCTCTTCGCCCCGTCCGGCAGCGGCATCCACCGGCCCCAAGCACTATGAGCCGGGCGACATCGTGGAGCACAAGGTCTTCGGGCGCGGCAAGGTGCTGAAGGTCAAGCCCGCCGCCGGCGACCAGATCGTGGAGATCAGCTTCGAGAAGGTGGGCGTGAAGAAGACCATGGCCAACTTTGCGCCCCTTGTGAAGATAACGACGGAGGAATGAGAAAAATGATGACTGTCCGATTGATAGCACATACGCCGGAGCCGGAGAAGGTCGTGGCGGCTGCGGCAAAGCTCTGCTACTCCGACGCCCACATCACCGACCTGCTGGACGGGCTGGATGAGGAAAAGACTGCCCGCTTCCTGACCATGCTCAGCGATCTGGGCCACGCCAGCCCCATCGAGCACGCAAGCTTCACCTTCGGCATCGAGGGTGTCAGCCGTACCCTGCTGGCCCAGATCACCCGTCACCGCATCGCATCCTTCAGCGTCCAGAGTCAGCGGTACGTCCGTCTGGACGATTTCCGCTATGTCATCCCGCCCGAGATCGAGGCCATCCCCGAGGCAAAGGCAGCGTTCATCGAGAGCATGAACGAGGACGCCAGGCGCTACCTCGACCTCGTGCAGAAGCTGGAAGACGGCCACACCGCCCGCCTGATGGCCGAAGGTCTGCCCGAAAAGCAGGCCAGGGCCAAGGCTTCCAAGCAGGCCAACGAGGACGCCCGCTTCGTGCTGCCCAACGCCTGCGAGACCAAGATGGTGGTGACCATGAATGCCCGCAGCCTGCAGAACTTCTTCCACCTGCGCTGCTGCAGCCGCGCCCAGTGGGAGATACGGCAGCTGGCCGAAGAGATGCTGCGGCTGGTCTACCCGGTGGCACCCCATATCTTCCGCACCGCCGGCCCGGCCTGCGTGTCCGGCCCCTGCCCGGAGGGCAAGATGTGCTGCGGCCGCACCACTGAGGTCCGCGCCCGGTACGCCGCGCTGAAAGGGGAGAGGGCAGAATGAGCAAGGGCAGGCTTCTTGTCATCGAAGGGCTGGACGGCTCCGGCAAGGCCACCCAGGCAAAGCTGCTGGCCGCCCATCTGGCCGAGAGCGGTCGAAGGGTGATGGAGATCACCTTTCCGGACTACGAGAGCGATTCCAGTGCGCTGGTGAAGATGTACCTTTCCGGCCGGTTCGGCGACAAGCCCGACGACGTCAACCCCTATGCGGCGTCCAGCTTCTATGCGGTGGACCGGTACGCCAGCTATAAGACCAAGTGGGGCAGCTTCTACGAGGCGGGCGGCATCGTCATCGCCGACCGCTACACCACGTCGAACGCGGTGCATCAGTGCTCCAAGCTCCCGCCGGAGCAGTGGGACGACTTCCTCCGCTGGGCCTTTGACTACGAATACAGGCTGCTGGGTCTGCCCGCGCCGGACGCTGTGGTGTACTTACAGGTAGACCCCGCCGTGAGCCAGAAGCTCATGACTGGCCGCTACCACGGCGACGAGAGCAGGAAGGACGTCCACGAAAAGGACATCGAATATCTGGCCCGCAGCCGCCGTGCCGCCGAGTACTGTGCGGTGCATCTGGGCTGGGCCACCGTCCATTGCACGGAAAATGGAGCCATGCGCACCATCGAGGAGATTCAGGCCGAGGTGCGGGCGCTGGCGGAAAAAGAACTCGGATAACCGCGAAAATGGGAGGGATACTATCGATGTATCGTTTGATGCAGCCGTCGGATGAGGCGGCAGTCGTGGCACTGTGGCAGAAAGAACGCGGCGACAGCGCCGAGTTCATCAAGACTGCTCTGGAAAAGTTCGCCGGGGCGGAAAATATCTACGTCGCTGAGGAAAATGACGAGATCGTCGCTGCGGCGCTGGCGGTCCCCGTCACCCTCAAGGGACGCAGCGGCAGCTACCTCTACGGCCTCTGCGGGCAGGGAAGCCTGCTTCTGGCAGGACTCGTGGACTATCTCTGTGCGCAGCAGAAGCTGCGGGGCGCGGGCTTCACCGTGGCCGTTCCGACCGGACAGGAGCAGGCCGCGCTGCTGGAAAACAAGGGTTTCCAGCAGGCTTTTGCCCTCCGCTGCCTGCCCCGTGAGGTGTCCCGCAACCTGTGGAGTCAGGCGGAGTTCGACTCCGTGACGGCCCGCAAGCTCTGTGAGCTGCGGGAGCGCTTCTATCCCGATACCGTCCAGTTCCCGCCGGAGCAGATGGCCGTCGTGCTGACCGACCTCTACGCCCGGGGCGCGACCATCGTGTCCAGCGAGAAGGGCTACGGCATCTACTTCCGCCGGGAGGACACCCTCTATTTTGTGGAGCTGATGGCCGAAGACGACCGCTCTGCCGAGGTGCTGATGGAAGCGGCCCGGGAGAAGGAGGTCATCGTGGAGCGCGCCGTCATCACAGTGGGCGCGGCTCAGAACCTTTTCCTCGGCGAAGGCACCCGGCAGGACTACGGCATGATACGGTTCGACGCGGAGCCTTTCGATGTGGAAGAAAGTTATATGCGGCTGATGATGGAAAGCTGAACGGAATGGTAAAGGAGTGTGTACATGGCACACGATGCAAAACATAGAAAAAGCAGAAAAGGCGGCGCAGCGAAAATGATCCTGATCGTGCTGCTGATCCTGGTACTGGCGGCGGGCGGCTGTCTGCTGGCCATCCGAAAAGAGATCAACGGCAGCGCTTCCGTCGGCGAACCGGTGAGTGTGAGCATCCAGCAGGGCAGCGGCGTGGCAGCCATCGCCCAGAAGCTCAAGGCGGCGGGCGTCATCAAGTACCCCCACGTCTTCCGCTGGTATGCAGGCAAACAGGGCGCGGCAGGCAAGCTCCAATACGGCGAGTTCGACCTCGCCCCCGGCAGCTCCTACGACGACATCATCGAGGCACTTTCCGCCTACGCGAAGGCCGACAGTGTCCGGCTGACCTTCCCCGAGGGTACGACGGCCATCGCCATTGCGAAAAAAATGGAGGATGCCGGGCTGTGCAGCGCCGAAGACTTCCTCAAGGAGGCCAACACCGGCGACTTCAGCCAGTACAAGTTCTGGCAGTACGTCCCCGATGACAAGGACGCCCCGGACCGCTTTCTCAAGTGCGAGGGTTATCTTTTCCCGGATACCTACGATTTCCTGAAGGACGACACCCTCCATCATTACGTTGAGACGTTCTATTCTCACTTCGACAAGCAGATCACCGATGAGATGTATGCCGAGATGGAAAAGCAGGGGATGACCCTCTCCGAGGTGGTCACTCTGGCGTCCTTCGTGCAGGAGGAGGCCGGCAACGATCAGGACGATAATGTGGCGCAGGTGTTCCGCAACCGTCTGGCCGAGGGTTCGCCCTACCCCAAACTGCAGAGCAACACCTCCAGCTACGTCCAGAGCGACGCCGACAACAACTACCTCTGGAACTGGGTCGCGCCCTACTACGGCGGCTGGGACAGCATCCCGGAGAACATTCGGGAAGCCTACGACACCTACACCTGCACCGGCCTCTCCGCCGGCCCCATCTCCAACCCCGGCATCGCGGCTATCCGCGCGGCACTTGCCCCGCAGCCCGACGATGAGGCGAAGGACGCCTATTTCTTCGTCACCGACCTTGCGGGTCACTACTACTACGCCCGCACCTACGCAGACCATCAGAAAAACTGCGATGAGGCGGCAAAAGTCAACAAGAACCTGAAATAAGAAGCGAAGCCCGCAAGCCTGACGGAAAAGGCAGCCGCTGACCGGCCTGCCAATGGGTGCTTTGCACCCGGGTTGCGGCTCCCAGCGTCTGCTTCGCTCTCGCTTGCATCCTGCTGGCCGCTGCCCCAACAATTTCTCCCTGTTTCCGCCACTGGCGGCGGTCGAAATCGTTGCCCCCTCTGGGAGAGCTGTCCTACCAGCGACCGAGAGGGCTAATATGAAATGAGGAATACCATGTTACAGATACCGGAACTTCTGGCCCCGGCAGGCGACCTCGAGCGCCTGCGGTATGCCATCAACTACGGCGCGGACGCCGTTTACTGCGCTCTGCCCGAGTTCGGGATGCGCTCTGCACCCACCAACTTCACCCCGGAGCAGCTGAGCGAGGGCGTCATCTATGCCCACGCCCGGGGCCGCAAAGTCTACCTGACCATGAACACCCTGCCCACCAACGAGGAGGCTGACCGTCTGCCTCAGGCCATCAAGGACGCTGCCGCCGCCGGTGTGGACGCCTTCATCGTGGCCGACCTCGGCGTGTTGGACGCCTGCAAGACGTTCGCGCCCGACATCGACGTCCACATGTCCACCCAGACCGGCATCACCAACTGGGCCGCTGCCCGCGCCGCCTACAATATGGGCGCGAAGCGGGTGGTGCTGGCCCGGGAGATGACCCTGCAGGACATCGCCACCCTCCGCGACAAGACCCCGCCGGAGCTGGAAATCGAGGCTTTCGTCCACGGCGCCATGTGCATGAGCGTCTCGGGCCGCTGCCTGCTCTCCAACTACATGGCAGGCCGCGACGCAAACCGCGGCCAGTGCGCTCAGCCCTGCCGCTGGAAGTACTATCTCAGCGAGGAGACCCGCCCGGGCCAGCTCTATGAGATCGGCGAGAACGAAAACGGCAGCTACATCCTGAACGCCAACGATCTGTGTACCGCGCCCTTCCTCGACCTCATCTGCAAGGCAGGCGTGGACAGCCTCAAAATCGAGGGCCGCGCCAAGACGTTCTACTACGTCGCCAGCGTGACGGCGGCCTACCGCCGCGCCCTCGACCAGTATCTGGCCGACCCGATGAACGAGAACTTCGAGCTGCCGGAAGAGGTTTTGGATGAGCTGACCCGCACCAGCCACCGCCACTATTCGCCCGGCTTCTACTTTGGCCGGGAGCAGGCCCGTCAGGCCACCGACAGTGCGACTTACATCCGCGAGTGGGAGTTTGTCGGTACGGTGGACGGCTGGGAGAACGGCGTCGCCAGCTGCCAGCAGCGGGGCAAGTGGAGCCTCGGCGACACGCTGGAGGTGCTCTGCCCGGATGGCCGCAGCATCCCGCTGGACCCCGAGTGGATCAAGAATGAGGCCGGTGAGCTGGTGGAGTCCACGCCCCACGCGATGGAGCGCTATACCATCCCCACCCCGGAGCTGCCGCCGATGAGCCTGCTGCGCCGGAAAGTCTGAGAATCAAAAGCAAAGCCGCCTGTCATTCAACGAATGACAGGCGGCTTTTATCGTATATTCCGATTATTCCGGCTTGACCTGCAGCTCCTGCTCGCAGTAGATGCAGCGATACTTGCCGTTGGAGCTCAGCTCGAAGATCTGGTCGCACTCTTCCTCGATGGAGGAGATGCAGCGGGGGTTCTTGCACCGCACGATGTTGACCAGACGCTTGGGAGGCTGGGGCTTTTCCTTCTTGACGGCCTTGCCGTTCTCGATGACGGTCACGCTGATGTCGGGGTCGAGATAGGCCAGCACGTCGAGGTTGAGCCAGGAGGCGTCACCCTCCACCTTGATGATGTCCTTCCGGCCCGACTCTGCCTTGTGGCTGCGGGCGTTCTGGATGAGGGCCACACTGGAGGTGCGGTTGCCCTTGATGCCCAGCAGGTCCATCAGGCCGATGGCCGTGCCTGCCTTGATATGGTCGATGACGATACCGTTCTGAATTTCATCAATGTTCAGCATCTCAGTTGCCCTCCTTTTCAGCCTTGGGGTCCTTGAGGCCCAGCAGCGTCATGATAAGTGCCATGCGGATGTAGACGGCGTTCTGCACCTGCTCAAAGGAGGCGGCCCGGGGGGCGTCGTCCACGTCCAGCGTGATCTCATTGACGCGGGGCAGGGGATGGAGCACGGCCATGTCAGGCTTGGCAAGGGCCATCTTCTCTTTGGTGAGGATATAGCTGTTCTTCAGACGGACATAGTCTTCCTCGTTGAAGAAACGCTCCTTCTGGACGCGGGTCATGTAGAGGATGTCCAGCTCGGGCATGGACTCCTCGAGGCTGCGGGTCTCCTTGTAGGGGATATGGTTGGCCTCGAGCACGTCGGTGATGATGTAGTCCGGCACCCGCAGCTCCTCGGGGCTGATGAGGACGAAGCGGATGTTCTCACAGCGCGCCATGGTCTTGATGAGGGAGTGGACGGTGCGGCCAAACTTGAGGTCGCCGCACAGGCCGATGGTCAGGTCATTCAGACGGCCCTTGCGGCGGCGAATGGTCATCAGGTCGGTCATGGTCTGGGTCGGGTGCTGGTGTCCGCCGTCGCCTGCGTTGATGACAGGGATGCGGGAGTACCGGCTGGCCCGCAGCGGTGCGCCCTCCTTGGGGTGGCGCATGGCCACGATGTCGGCATAGCAGGAGACGACGCGGATGGTGTCGGCCACGCTCTCGCCCTTGGATGCACTGGAGACGGTCTCGCTCGGGAAGCCGAGGACATGTCCGCCGAGGTTCAGCATCGCGGCCTCAAACGAAAGGCGGGTGCGGGTGGACGGCTCGTAGAACAGGGTAGCCAGCTTTTTGTGGGCGGCCACGTCCTGATAGGCAGCCGGGTCGGCGCAGATGCGGTCGGCCAGGTCCAGCAGAGAGGTGATCTCCTGCTGACTGAAATCCAACGGATCGATCAGATGACGCATATTTTTTGTTTCCCTCCGTCAAAGAAGCTTTCGAAGAATCGAGAAGTCGAAGAAGTTCGTGTAGTAGCTCAACGAACGCATGACGGGATGGCAGAGCCGGTTGTAGCAGATCTCATCCAGCAGCAGCATGGCCTCGCCCGGGGCCAGACGCATGGCAGCCCGGATGGGCTCGTCGCCGCAGCTGGCCTTGAGGTGGGCCACATTGGAGGCTACCTGCTGGCGGCACTCCCGCTCCAGAACATCGAAGATGTCACCCGACAGGTCGATGCGGGTGTAGTCCCGGTTCCCAAACAGGGCGCGGGGCAGGTAGTCGATGGAGTAGATGACGGGGGTGGTGTCGGCGAGGATGCGCTTCTTGATGCAGATGACATCGTCGCCGGGCTCGATGGCCAGATCACGGGCCAGCTCTTCGCCTGCGCGGACGGGGTAGATCTGGATGCCGTCGGCGTGGGGGTAGCTGCCAAAGCTGCGGATGAGCGGGTAATACTCCAGCTTCTGGTCCAACCGGCTGCGCAGGTTCAGGACACTTCGGTTGACCACTGTGCCGATGCCGCGCACCCGCTCGATGTAACCCGCACGCTCCATCTCGCTCAGCGCATCGCGGATGACGGTGCGGCTGACGCCGAGTTCGGCGGCAAGGTCTACCTCGGCGGGCAGACGGTCGGTCTGTGCATAGCGGCCTGTGCGCAGTTCCTCCAGCAGAGCGCTGACGATGCGGTCGCTGATGACAGCACCACCCAGGCGGCTGGAAGGGGATAAGCTGGAATCTCTCATGGTTCGTTTCCTCCGGTACACGGGCAGGGCGGCCCTGCCTGGACTTCCGAAAAAGCTGTGCCTGAGCACAAAAACTCTTTCTGCAAATATTATAGCATAAATTGACAATGATTCAAACGGCATTTATACTGGAATCAGCCGGAAAGTATGATTTTATTTTGGAGGGATAGAGCAAGAATGGAAGTTCTTCTGCACAAAGTGTGCGGCCGGCCCGAAAGCCGCACCATGACCCTGCGCGCTGCCGGGCCGGAGGATGCCGCCGCCTTTTACGCCTTGCAGAACGAGGTGCGGGCTGCGATGCCCTACCCGGAGCAGTTCGTACCCGACACGCTGGAAAACATCGCCCGCTACCTGAAAGAGGATCTGTGCATCGGCGGGTGGGACGGCGGGCGGCTGGGGGCCTACTTCATCCTGCGGTACTGCGGGCAGGACGCGCACAACTACGCCGCCTTTATGGGCATCCCGCGAGAAGAGTGGGACGGCTGGGCCAACGCCGACAGCGCCATCGTCCACCCCGACTACCGGGGCAACGGTCTGCAGCGGAAGCTGCTGGAAGCGGCGCTTGCCCTGCTCCGTCCCGGCATCGTGGGCATCGGGGCCACCGTCAGCCCGGAAAATCAGTACAGCCTCAACAACGCTCTGGCCAGCGGCTTTGAGATCGTCTGCCGCCGGGAGATGTACGGCGGGTATGACCGGTATCTGCTGGCGAAGAGGCTATAAAATGATACAGCTCCGCCTTTCTCCGGAAAGGCGGGGCTGTTCTTTTTTGCTATGCCGGAAAAGTCATACTATTCATGAATCTACGCTGATATGTCATGAAAAGGACTTGACAAAAATATAGGGGGGGGGGGGGGTAGAATAAATTCGGCGGATCCCACAAAAAATCAAAACAGGAGGTAAATATCATGCGAGGAAAACGAATACTCAGGCGGGTCGCGGCCTCGGCTGTTGCACTGAGTATGGTGGCATCCTTGTCCGCTCCGGCGTTTGCAGCCACATTCAATATCTCAAATGGCAGGCTTACGATCAAGGCTGACGGTGACGGAAACATCACGGTCAGGCAGGCGGGCATGGAGAGCGCGAGCAGTATTGGCCAGGATGAAGAAATCATCATTGAAGGTACCTATGGAAGCTCCAATAGCTCTTCGTGGTCAAGCAGCGGAAGCTCTTCGTGGTATCCTTCCAGCGGCTCCAGCAGCGGAAGCTCTTCCGGCAGTTCCAGCGGCTCAAGCAGCGCTTCGTATCAGTCGCAGGATGAGGAGGAAGCAGGGGCTTCTTCTGACTCCGAAAGTAAAGCTGTGAATGGAGAAGCATCCGCTTCGGCAGAGGCACCTGCCAGCGCTTCCAGCAGCGGAAGCTCTTCCGGCAGTTCCAGCGGCTCAAGCAGCGCTTCGTATCAGTCGCAGGATGAGGAGGAAACAGGGGTTTCTTCTGACTCCGAAAGTAAAGCTGTGAATGGAGGCGCATCCGCTTCGGCAGAGGCACCTGCCAGCGCTTCCAGCTCTGCTTCAGCGAAGGGCAATACGTTCTACAGCACTGCAGGCGGCCGTTCCGCTTCCAGTAATGTGGAGGGATTAGACATCGGGGAGAATGACAGCGGGGGGAGTTGGTCCCGCAATGGCGTCATTGAGATCATATCCAATGCGGCCGCAGAGATCAAGCTGACTCTGAAAAACGCGATCATCAATGCGAGAGGCGATGAACATGCTTGGGGCTATGAAAGTAACGCGGCAGCTATTGATATTGTAGGCAAAGGCAACGTCACGATCACGATCGAGGGCAAGAATGAGCTTGGCGGTGCAGGCAAAGCTGCCGGCATCCAGAAAAACTATTCTTCGAACTACCCCGGCACTCAAGATGATGGCAAACTGACGATCACGGCAAACAATAACGATCAGAGGCTTACCGTAAGAAGCGGCAACCCGAACATGATCGCCGCCATCGGTGGTGGGTATGATGAGGGTGCCGGCGGCTATTTTGGCACGAAGAATATCGAGATCAACAACGGTACGATCATTACCGAAGGACGCATCGGCGGAAGTTCGGACAGTCCGTGGAACAGTTACAGCGGAATCGCCGGTGACGTAGAGGATATTGTGATAACCGGCGATGCAGTGGTCAATGCAAATGGTGGCATCGGCAGTGCTGAGAAGAATGGAGTGAATGGAAAGACATCCATTAAAATTTCCGGCAATGCAAAGGTGTCTGCTGTTTCCAGCGACGGCACTGCTGCAATCGGCGGAGGCTCGGGCAACACTGCAGGCGTTATCATTGAGGGCAATGCGAAGGTGGACGCGAAAAACGTCAACGGCGGCCCGACGATCGGCAATGGCGGAGATGTCTGGAACAGCTCGGAAGGCTCCGTTACCATTTCCGGCACACCTGAGATCAAATCCGACGGATTCTTTAACAAAGACAAGCTGCGGGACGATGCCAGTGCGGGAACTGTGCTGGAAACTGTGCAGAATGGCAAGCATGAGAAGCAGCAAAAAGGCGATGACAATAGCTGGACATGTGTTCATGAATGGAGAGTCGGCAAGGTCGTCGCCCCCACCTGCGTAGCTGAAGGTTACACAGAGTATACCTGCTCGCTGTGCAGTGCAACCAAGCGGGGAGATATAGAGCCTGCGACCAACAAGCACAACTTTACCGAAGTGGTGAAGGTGGTTGAACCTACGTACGAGTCTGTGGGCTACACGGTGTACAAGTGCGCCAACTGTAATGCCACTGAGATCCGCGACGAAGTCCCGATGCTGGTTCCGGAAGAGAGCAATGGTACCAGTGCTGTCACCATCATGGTTAACGGCATGGAAGCCTATGAGTCTTCTTGCTTCAATGACCGGTATATCATCACGGTGCCTGAAGAGAACGCAGTTCTTACCGGCTCTCTGGGCAATCTGGCAGAACTGAAAGCGCAGGGCGTAGATACCCTCGTCTTCCGCACGAAGAGCCGTGAGACGGCGCTGGACATCGACGCCATGCTGTCGCTGGGCGCGGAGGACACCCTCTTCACCCTCACCCACAGCGGCAGCTCTGCCACCCTCACCGTGGGCGGCGCAGACCACAGTGAGCTCATCCACTAAATAACCAACCCCCAAGGCGGAGAGTTTCCGCATCCCTCCGCTTTGTACGAAAAGCCCCCGGCACGTTCCGCATCGTGCCGGGGGCTTTTTTGGTTATAGAGATGACGCTTTCCTTCGCCTAAGGCTCTCCCTCTGGGAGAGCTGGCGCGGAGCGCCTGAGAGGGCAAGGATGCTGAGACAAAACAAAAACACAACGATAAGATGACTCTATCAAAAGCCAATGCTTATCGCTGTGTAGATGCTCTTTCGTGCCGGGCTTGCCCTCTCCGTCACCTTCGGTGACACCTCTCCCAAAGGGAGAGGCACTGGCATTCCGCAGTGCTTCGTCTTCCATAGGAAACTTTTCCGCTCCGCCAGAGGCTCCCCTACTAGGGGAGCTGTCACCGAAGGTGACTGAGAGGTTGTATGAAGGACAGCCTGACCGTGAGCCGCTGCTGGACTCAACCTCTCCGTCAATGCTTCGCATTGCCACCTCCCCTACCGAGGGGAGGCTTTGGCATTCCGCAAGGCTTCATCTCTTCGCCAAAGGCTCTCCCTCTGGGAGAGCTGGCAAAGCCGTCAGGCTTTGACTGAGAGGGCGGTATTCATCTTATGCCGCACCACCAGCAGGCAGGCCAGATGCACCAGTGCCGTCAAGATCCAGCTGACGGGGTAGCTGAGGTAAAGCATCGTGGTGGTGTGGAACAGCCGGAAGATGGTGGCGATCCAGACGAGACGGAGCAGGCAGCTGCCCACGAGGCTGACCACCATCGGCAGGACGGAGTAGCCCCGGCCGCGCAGACAGCTGGCCAGCACATCCATGCAGCCGCAGAGCAGATAGGTGGTGCAGATGATGTGCATACGGGCCAGACCGGCAGTCACCACGACCTCATCGGAGGAGTAGAAGTGGAGCAGCGGTTCGCCCAGCAGGGAAGCACCGCCGCCCAGCACGAGGCCGGTGACGGCGGCGCAGAGCAGGCAGTTGCGCATGACGCGGTCCAGGTTGTCGTACCGGCGGGCGCCCATGTTCTGGCTCGTGAAGGTGACAGCAGCCTGGGCGAAAGCGTTCATGGCGGTATAGACGAAGCCCTCGAGGTTGGAAGCGGCAGAGTTGCCGGCCACGACGATGGAGCCGAAGGAGTTGACCGCCGACTGGATGACGACGTTGGAGAGGCTGAACACGGTGCTCTGCAGACCGGCAGGCAGGCCGATGCGCAAGATCTGGCCCAGAGCCCCCGCATGGAAGCCCAGATGGCCGAGGTCGAGGTGGAGCGGGCCTTTCTCCTTCACCAGCAGGGCCGTGACCATGCAGGCGGAGACGGTCTGGCTGATGATGGTGGCCAGAGCGACGCCCGCCACGCTCATGGAGAAGAGGATGACGAACACGAGGTTCAGCACCACATTGATGGCGCCCGCCACGGCCAGACAGAACAGAGGCCGCTTTGTGTCGCCCACGGCGCGCAGGAGGGCCGAGCTGAAGTTGTACAGCATGGTCATGGGCATACCGATGAAGTATATCTTGAGGTAGAGGGTGGACAGGCCGATGACGTCCTCCGGGCAGCTCATCAGCTCCAGCAGGACGCGGGCGGCAAAAAAGCCCACCACGGCCAGAAAGAAGCCGCTGACGAGGCCCAGCGTCACGGAGGTCTGGACGGTGTTGCGGACGCCCTCATCATCCTTCGCGCCGAAGCAGCGGGCCGCAACGACGTTCGCGCCCAGCGACAGGCCCACGAACAGGTTGACCAGCAGGTTGATGAGCGCACCGTTGGAGCCGACAGCGGCCAGCGCCGTGCTGCCCGCAAAGCGTCCCACGACGACGACATCGGCTGCGTTGAACAGTAGCTGCAGGATGCTGGATGCAGCCAGCGGCAGGGAAAACAGGATGATCTTTTGCAGCATGGGGCCGCTGGTCAAATCGCCTGTCCGGGTATTCTGTGCCATGAAAATGCTCTGCCTCCTCAAATATCAGATGGTACTCACGAAAAAACGCGCCGCTCAACAGCGAGCGACGCAGATAGTATTATAATACGGTTTCAGGTAAAATACAAGTAAGATCAAAGCTTTTTCCGTACAAAAATGCACCCCCGCACACAGGGTGCAGGGGCGCGGAGGTATGTTTGCGAAACAGAACGCTTACTTCTGGGGCTTCATGTAGATGTGGTGAGGCAGACCGGCGATGTAGAGCGGGGTCAGCTCAGCCTGGATGAGAGGCCGTGCGTAAGCAAGGAAGTCTTCCGTCATCTGGGTGTGATTCTCGTTCATCCAGCTCAGCGGCACCTTCTTCTCGAGATTTGCGACCTCGCTGATGGGGTGCAGCTCAGTGGTACACTGATAGGGGCTGTTGGAGATGCGCTTCAGGGCCACCATCTGGCCGGTGACGTCCTCAAACGCAGCCTTGACAGCAGCACCGCCGACCTGATAGGCCTCGGTGATGTCGGTGCGGCTGGTCAGGTGGCCGGCGCAGCGCTGCAGGGTGGAAAGCTCGATGCAGCGGGTCTTGGTGTCCAGATTGCGGGCCACGACGTTGGCCAGATAGCGGGCGGTGCCGGTCAGGGCCTTGTGGCCGAAAGCGTCCACTGCGTGGACATCGTCGGCCAGCTCACAGACATAGCGGCCATCCTCCAGCTTGACGCCCTCCGACACCGCGATGACGATGCTGGGCTTCTTCTCCTGCATCACCCGCACCTTCTCGACGAAGTGCTCCACATTGAAGGGGACTTCGGGCAGGCAGATCATGTCCACGCCCTCGCAGTCGTCGCTCTTGGCCAGTGCGGCGGCGGCGGTCAGCCAGCCGGCGTTGCGGCCCATGATCTCGACGACGGTGACATACTTGGTGCCGTAGACGGTGGCGTCGCGGATGATCTCCTTCATCACCACGCCGATGTACTTGGCCGCAGAGCCGTAGCCGGGGGTGTGGTCGGTGACCATCAAATCGTTGTCGATGGTCTTAGGCACGCCCATGAAGCGGATGTCGCTCTGGATGCACTCGCCGTACTCAGCCAGCTTGCCGATGGTGTCCATCGAGTCGTTGCCGCCGATGTAGAAGAAGTAGCCGATGTCCAGCTTTTCGAGGATGGCGAAGAGCTTCTTGTACACGGCCTCGTCGGTGTGCCAGTCGGGCAGCTTGTAGCGGCAGCTGCCGAGGAAGCTGGAGGGGGTGCGCTTGAGCAGCTCGATGTCGAGGTCATCGGTCAGCAGGGTGGACAGGTCCACGACCCGCTCCTCCAGCAGACCGGCGACGCCGTTGCACATGCCGTAGACGATGTCCGCGCCGCGGCTCTTGCAGCTCTCGAACACACCAGCCAGACTTGCGTTGATGACAGAGGTGGGGCCGCCGGACTGGCCAACGATTGCATTTTTACCCATGATGATTTCTCCTTTTTTGTTTTTCTGTTTCGGCTTTATCAAATCGTGCAGGAGCACGAAAACAGACGCGGGGAAGGGGAGAAGCGAGTTTCCTTACAGGCAGATGTGGCGGGGCGTACCGTTGACGTAGACAGGGGTGACCTCGTCGAGGATGAGCGGGCGGGCGTATTCCTCGAACGCCGCCGTCACCTGCATCCCGTCGGAGGTGATCCAGTCCAGCGGCACCTTCTTTTCGAGGTTTGCCACCTGCTGGACGTCCACCGCTTCGGTGATGCACTGGTAAGGATACTCGGAAACGCGCTTGAGCGCGATCATTTTGCCCGTCTCACCGGCAAAGGCTGCGGCTGCCGCTGCGCCGCCCACGGCGTAGGCCTCGGTCACGTCGGTGCGGCTGGCCAGATGGCTGGCGCAGCGCTGCAGCGTCGAGAACTCGATGGCGCGGCTCTTGCAGTTCAGCTTGTCGTGGATGAGGTCGGACAGATAGCGGCTGGTGCCGCTGAGGATGGCTTTGTGGCCGAAGGCGTCCAGCTGGCCTGCCGTGGACACGAGGTCGCACAGATAGGTGCCGTCGGCGGTCTTGACGCCCTCGCTGGCCGCGATGATGACGTTGGACTTCACCCGCTGCAGCTCATCCACTCTGGCGAGGAACTTGTCCTGTTCAAAGGGGACTTCCGGCAGAAGGATGAGGTCGGGGCCGTCGCTGTCGTCGCCGCCTGCGAGGCAGGCCGCACCGGCCAGCCATCCGGCGTGACGGCCCATGATCTCGGCCACGGTCACGCTGCGGATGTCGTAGACGGAGGAGTCACGGATGACTTCCTTGAGGATGGTGGCGATGTACTTGGCCGCAGAGCCGTAGCCGGGGGTGTGGTCGGTGAGGCAGAGGTCATTATCGATGGTCTTGGGTACACCGATAAAACGCACCGCACTGCCTACCTGTGCGCCGTAGCGGCTGAGCTTGGCGATGGTGTCCATCGAGTCGTTGCCGCCGATGTAGAACACCGCGCAGATGTCGTACTTGTCAAACAGGGTGAACAGCTTGACGTAGGGTGTGGAGTCCGCCTCCGGCTCGGGGAGCTTGTAGCGGCAGCTGCCCAGATAGCTGGACGGCGTGCGCTTGAGCAGCTCGATGCTGAGCCGGTCGTCCAGCAGGACGTTCAGCTCCACGAGTTCCTCTTTCAGCAGTCCCTCGATGCCGTACTTCATGCCGTAGACCTTGTCTGCGCCCAGACTGCAGGCGGCTTTATAGACGCCTGCAAGACTGGAATTGATGACGGCGGTAGGGCCGCCGCTCTGGCCGATGATGACATTCTTGGCCATGAGAACCTCCTTGTACCATTTACCGATAAATTGGACTTCCTGTGCGCCGCAGCACCGCTCCGCGCTGTCCCTGTTTCGCGGTCCGTACACCCTGCACAGTGTACAGACGGGGGAACAGCCAACAATCGGTGACTGCAACTCGCACAAAAGTTCTGGCAGGTCGTGCAAGCACTTCGAGAAATGTGTGCAAAAACCTGCTCTTCTTCTATTGTAACCGTTTTGCCTGTTGTATGCAAGTCCTAATTGGTTGCAGAGGAAAAAAAATTATGATAAAATAGGTGCTGCACAGCTCTGCCGGGCCGGAAAGCGGGGATAACCCGCCGACGCCCGGGCAGACTAAGAGCAGAACCAAACGAAAGCGGGAACACCTTTATGGGCATTTCACACGATTATCATAGCACGGGCCGGCGCCGCAGAGGCGGTCCCGGCGGCGTCATCCGGTTTGCGGGGGCCGTGGCCGGCATCCTGCTGGTGAGCTTCGCCATCACGGCCATCCTCGAGCACGGACAGGCACAGCCCGAAGAGCTGCCCACCGTGACGGCCAACGGCACGGCGCAGAACATTCTGGCCCCGCTGCCCATGCAGGGCGCGGCGGACAGCACCACGGACAGCGCCGTCAGCGGCGGGGAGAACGCAGCGGCAGAC
>OGMX01000486.1_pt1 | contig 26699 bp, 20 predicted proteins | sample 1573351 | NCBI WGS metagenome assembly OGMX01 (sample SAMEA2581926, study PRJEB24529) | metagenome | biome: Human gut stool | place: China | collected 2011 | reverse complement strand
GGTGATTTTTCCACATAACGATACAGGTCTTTCAACACAATCTCCCCATCCTGCATGCCGATCACTTCTGTAATTGCCAGCACTTTACGGCTTTTATCTCTCATTCTTCCAAGATGGACCAGAATATCTAACCCTGATGCAATCTGGCTTCGTATCGCAGCAAGTGGCAACTCCATTCCCATCAGCACCATTGTTTCGAGCCGGCTCAACATATCCCTGCATGAATTTGCGTGCCCTGTTGATAAACTTCCATCATGCCCGGTATTCATTGCCTGCAGCATATCAAGTGCCTCTTCTCCCCGGCATTCACCAACCACAATTCTCTCGGGACGCATTCGAAGAGCCGTCCTTATCAGATCCCGTATCGTAATGGGCTTAACCCCGTCAAACATCTGATTTCTTGTCTCAAGTCTTACCAGATTGGGTTTATCAACAAGCCGGAGTTCTGCAGAATCTTCAATTGTGATGATTCTTTCTTCCCGCGGAATATACTGTGACAGTGCATTTAAAAATGTCGTTTTCCCAGAACCTGTCCCTCCTGATATAAATATGTTATATCCTGCTGCCACAAGCACCTTTAAAAATGCTGCAGCTTCCTCTGTAATCGACCCTATCCGTATCAGATCCTCCATCAGAATAGGCGTTTTGGGAAATTTCCGGATAGATACAGCGGCGCCATCTATGGAAATTGGTGAAAGAACAATATTTACACGTGATCCGTCCGCTAATCTTGTATCCACGATCGGAGATGCCTCATTTACCATACGATTACTGTTTCCCGCCATCTGTTGTATCACATCACTCAATTTCTGTTCGGATGAAAAATGTGTCTGTGCCTGAAACAATTTTCCTTTTTTTTCATAAAAAATATTTGATGCTCCATTGATCATAATCTCCGTTACATCTGCGTCCTCTAATAATTCCTGGATTGCATCATACTTTCTCAAAGAATTAAATAGTAAATGTTCTAATTGCTCCCTTTCTTTCAATGTCAGCAGGTTATTTTTGGAATATTCCTCCACTTCTGTTTCAATAAACCGGTAAATCTCTTCATCATTTTGCTCTCTGGACAAGTCCAGCGCAGCCATGATATCTGACCTCAGTTTTTCAAATATCTCTTCACTCCACCTATATTTCTCCATAAACATCCCCTGCCAGATATTCTCTTATATAGTCACCAAATTCACTCCATATAAGCTGTTCCAACATATTTCCACCACCACGGATTCCCTTCGCAGTAAAAGGAAGATTTACAAATTGCAATCTTTTGAACAGTTCTCCTTTCTTTGCCAGTTCCAGGTAATGAACAAATTCTTCTTTCTGACACTCATAGAAATACCCTTCTTTTACCGGACAATAAATGCTGCTGCAATGTTCCAGAAAAGCTGCAATGGAATAAACCCCGGTTCCAAGATCAAACACAACCGTATCAAACTCCGTGTTCTCTTCCAAATATTCCAACAACTGCAGGTAATCGTTCATCTGAAACTCCCCAAGCTGTTCCGGATTACGAAATGGTGCAACATATGAAAAATCTCCCATTTCATATACATTCCGCAAAAACTGTCCAGATTCTATTATCCCTTTTCTCAGTCGAAGAACCAAATCCCCCATATCGTATTCTGCCTGACTGTCAAACAGCTTTAAAAATCCGGTACTCTGCATCAGATTGATATACAATACTCTCCTTTGTTTTGCCAGTATAGAAGACAGTACCATAGAAAACGGCATCTGCATTTCATGACGGATAGGAGAATATACTCCTATGATCTCCAATTTGCCAAACCTGTCTGTAAATATCTCCTTTCCTGTTTTTTTTCCTCCTGTCACTGCCATTATTTCATGAAGAATCATCTCCATCGGCTGATATTTAAAAATAACAGTCCGCTTTTTTCCCGGCTGCAGATAAGTATTATCCTCTGCCAACTGTTTCGGCATATTTTCTGACAGAATCAGTACTGCCATTTCCAAAAGCTCTGCCTGTTCTCCCAGTTCCAAAAAGCCACTTCCAAGTATGACCAGATCATATTTTTCACTCTTTACCTTCTGTAAAAACAGTTCCGGCTCCCGAAATAAATGAACCGTAAATTCTTTTGCCTTATGTTCCATCAGATATGCAGCAAATCTTTCCCCATACGTTTCATTCGTATCACAGAATGCCACATCAAGTTTATACAATAGCCCACCCCCAGACCACGATAAAATATCCAATTAAAATTGCTGTTGAAAAATGCATGAATGTCTTTGTTCCAATTGCATAACCAACCGTTAATTTTTTATAAACGATCTTTCCTGCTCCTATGACAGCCCCTACCACAAACGCTGCAGGTATCAGATAACAAAGCTGTGTCAGTGTCAGAAAACCTCCTGCAATGGAAAATAACTTGATATCGCCTGCCCCCATTATGTGCAGACTAAATAAAAGAAATAATAAGATAACCGGAATAGAAATATTCATCAGAAAATGAACTGCACCTGCACTTCCTTCCCCCAGCAGTCGAAATGCAAGTCCCCAAATTAATCCGGAAACAATCAGCCGGTTACTGATCCTGCCGTTTCCGAAATCCATCACCACCGCCATCGTAAGATGCGTCAGCAATGTAAGATTCATTAGTCCCCCAATTCATCACCTCTTTCGTAGTTTGTAAGTCGAATTATAGCAACGCTCTTTTTATTTGTCTACACTTTTCTCAAAAATAGCCTATCTTTGTAGACTATTCACAAAAATTTACATGCCAAAATTCCGTAAAGCAGCGCAAACCCGCCTATACCAAGGATTCCAATTGTCAAAAGGCTGACCGGATTTAATCCAACACTAATTGCAATTTCCTGCGACGCCAGAAAATCATTTGCATAAATAATTCCAATTCCACCTAAAACAACACGAATCATAAAGTTTAGTAACATCTGCATTTTTTTCCCAATCACAACGATAAAAAGTACAATTCCAAGTGCCCCTATAATTGCCCATTCTCCCTGTATCTGTGACATATATATATTTCTCCTTTTTAGCACGATCAGCTCTCAAAGGCTGTCTCTTCTTTTTATCAAATTTATTCATCCAGACACATTTTATGCAAATAGTTTTTTACAATTTTTCCGTTTTTTGTATAGAATGGAAATTTTGTGATTATACTAAGAATAAAGAATATTTCAGACGGAGGAATACTATGTTTCGTTTTTTTCAACCAGAAAAAACAAATGATGCGCATTATACGGTGCTAATGAATGACCTCCATCAGACTGCGCAGGATCTGCAGGATGCATACCGAAATTTAGAAAATGTAATTGATCCGGATATGATCGACTGCTGCATCTATGAACTATATTCTGTGCAAATGCGCTATAAATTTTTACTTGCAAGCATAAAAAAAATAGAGGATTCCTATACTAAGAATCCTCTGGAAGTATCTAAATCCTGATAAGTCTCAACCAAATCATTTTTTCCGTACGTATATCCGGCATAAACCTGCTGTGTATTACGCATAAGCGGCGCGGAGGTATCCTCTTTCATTACCTCCGCAAATGCCGTATAAAGTTTGTTCATCAGGCTCTCTGCAAGTTCGATCTCTTTCAAGTCCCTTTTATACATTGCTTTTGCAAGTGTTTCCCTGCAAAATACATAAATACGGTATAACTCTCCCGCAAGTTCATAAGAAAAATCAAGCGACGACATCAATTCGCTGACAGCCTTTGTGGCATTCCGTAATGCCGTCTTATAATTTTCCCATTCCTTGTTATCATATGCCTCTTTTGCATCTTCAATATACGCGAAAAAAATATCATAAATTACAATGACCAGGCCGCCTCTGTTACTCTGGCTGATCCTTCTTGTAAAATCCATTATCTGTTCTTTTTTCAAAACAGATCCCTCCTGTTACTGCAGAATCTGCAATACCTGCTGTGGCAGATCATTTGCCTGTGTCAAAACAGAAATTGCTGCCTGATTCAATACATTCTGATGTGTATAATCTGTCATCTCTGACGCCATATCCGCATCCGTCAGACGTGACTGGGCTCCTGTCATATTTTCCTCAAAAGTATCCAGACTTGATACTGTACTCTCAAGGCGGTTCTGGTATGCACCAAGTCTTGAGCGCACTTCGCTGACCTTTGAAATAGCATCATCAAACTGTGTAATACCTCTGCCGGCTCCATTTACAGTTGTTACATCCGCATCATCAATATAAAGACTCTTGCAGGATACTTCCGGAATACGCACTTTTGTTTCCTGATCTTCATTTGCACCAATATGAAGTGCCATTGTTCCAATATCTGTAACATCAAAATCCAGATTTCCCGTATAACCTGCATCAGCAAGAAATGACATTTCAAATCCAGCTCTGTCCGTAACTGTAATCTTATTTCCATCCGTTCTCCAGGTAGCAGTATCGCCAAAACCTGTTCCATCGCCCGGTTTTTTAAGTGTTACCTCAGCATCTGTACCGGAAGGCACGATTACTTTGCCATTCTGAACCTGTCCATATACATAACTTCCTTTGTTCTCCGGATCCTCCACCACGCCTGTAAATCCAAGTGCTGTAACGATCTGCTGATTGTCAAATGCTATCTCTAACGTAGCTGATGCTCCATAACGTTCTGAAGTAAAGGAAAGTGCTCCATTTGTTTCAACCTTTACCGCTGTCTCTCCCGTCTCTGCAGCATTCCGGATCTTCTCAAAAGCCTCCGCATAAGTGTCAGTTGCCTCTATCTCTACTTTAGAACCATTAATACTCATCGTTCCGGATGCGCCGATCGCTGCTGTGGAATTATAATTCTGATTTGCTGTCACCGGTCCTGCCTGTGTTGCCGCTGTATCAATGGAAAGCTCATACTGTCCAGCCTTCACATGATCTGAAATATCCACTCTTGTTGCGTTTTTGGTATAAACCCTGGTGTCTAATGATCCGTCTAAAAGTGATTTGCTGTTGTATTCCGTGTCCGTTGAAATACGGTCAACTTCATCCTTTAAAGAATCGATCTCCTGCTGAATCGCCTCTTTATCTGCAGGTGTCAATGTTGCATCGTTTGCCGCCTGTACGGAAAGTTCTCGCATACGTTGTAAAATACTGGTCGTTTCATTTAAAGCACCATCTGCGATCTGAATTACAGAAATGCCATCCGACGCATTCTGTGAAGCACGGTTTAAACCGTCAATCTGTGCTTTCATCTTATTGGAAATAGCCATTCCTGCCGGATTGTCCTTGGAATGATTGATCTTAAGTCCTGAGGAAAGACGTTCCATCGATGCACTTAAATTATCCTCAATGCCAAGTAAATGTTTATTCGCAATCGCTGCCGACACATTGTAATTAATTCTCATTTCACATTCTCCTTCTACCATCTCTGTCAGCATCCATGCTGTATTTCCGACACTCCATGTCCCAATTCTCTGCTGTATATATCGGTTTCAACACTCTTTCTCTAAAGAGCGAATTGTTTTTTTCCATGTTTATTTTTTCATACTTCCCCCCGAACTGATTGCAATCCCCGCCAATTCGTATTATAATGACCACATCCAGGCATAATAAGCTGTGATAAAACTAAAAAAACCTATTTTTATAAGGAGGACTATATGACACAGGTAACAAAATCTACTATGATCGGCGAACTGCTTCAGATTGACGAAAACATCGCGCCAATTCTTTTAAATATCGGTATGCATTGTGTCGGCAGCGATTGCGAATAAACATTTACTTGGCATTGAGCCGGATGCTCTCGTAAAAGAGATCAATGATTTCCTTGCAAAAGATCTTGCATAGTCATTCCCACTTCCGGGAAAAACACTCAAAAAGGATCGCGAAAATGTCATCATTTTCACGATCCTTTTTGATATCAACCCGAATCTGCAACCCGGGAAAGTACAATCTGCCATTTATAATGCTGCAAGCATCTGCAATGCTTTTCCTTTTATGACCAGTCTGTAATGTTCACCAAAAAATGCCTCTGTCGCAGGTGAATATGCCTGCTGTGCTCCATACTCAGATAAAATATTGCAGACTTTATTGAATTCCTCTGGTGACTGGCTGCTTTTACTTACCAGAAGATAGTATCTGTGTGTCGCAGCATCCTCGTACAGATCATTTTTTCCCTTATAAAAATCACCTAATACAGCAGCAAGTTTTGAGAGTTCCTTAAGATTCTGGAACATAAATAATTTCGTAATGTCTACAAGGACTTTGACCGGATCTTCTTTTTCTTTCTGACCGCCATCTGACGGTACGAAATTGTCATTCTGCTTTGCTTTTGCTGCATTTCTTAATTCCTGCTGTTTTTTAAATATTCCAAGTATATCATCTGCTCCTTCGGAAATCGGAGCATTCGCACCAACAATGGCATCGTCATATAAATCCTCTGGATCCGGATCAGAAAACTTGGAAAATCTCGTATCAAGCTCCTCCGGATACTCTACCTTCGTAATGACTAATATAATGGTATCTGCCGACAACGGAATCGCTTCTATCATCAGCGGAATATCATCTGCCTCAAACCCAAACTCGTATGCAGCCTGCTGCATCATATCACGGAACAGCATCTTTGCCTTCTCCGAACCGGACGAAGTTGCCGTAACAGTGCTATCAGGCTGTGCTACTTCTTCTCTCGTCAGTGTGCAACGAATCTGATTATCATTTACTTTTTCAATTTTCATACAATCACTTCCTTTTATCCGGGAAACCCTGTAAACTGTACATCTATTATAAACAAATGCAATATCGATGTAAAGTATACCATTATTAAAACTTTCTAAAACCATAACGACCTTTTACGCATGAATAACAACTCTTTTTTCTGTAACATATGCTGTATTATAAGCATTAATCTTTGTCTATATTACACAAACATTACAAAAGAAGTTGCAATGTAAAACAATTCATGATATAAACTATGCATGAGATGCGAATATGACACGCCCGGAAAGGAGCGGATATCGCATAGATACCAATTTATTGTTTGGCAAATACCGCATTATTTCGACTCTTGGTGCCGGCAGCAGCGGCACTGTCTATCTTGCCGAACATCTCAAACTGAAAGTTTATCGTGCCATTAAGTGTATCCCCAAAGACACTGCACGAAACACTTCCAACTTTTCAGAAGAACAGCTTTTAAAAGAGGCCTGCCTTCTGAAGAATCTTAATCATCCTGGCATCCCCCTCATATATGATATCGACGAAGATGATCATTTTTTTTATATGATAGAAGAATTTATTCAGGGTGATTCATTGGAGGATTTTATTCTCCATCAGGAAATAATTCCAGAGGAACAATTAATAAATTACGGACTGCAGATTTGTGCCGTTCTTGATTACCTGCATCATCTATCTCCATACCCTATCCTGTATCAGGATTTAAAACCGGAGCATATTATATTATGTGGAAATCAGATAAAATTAATCGACTTTGGAATCGCTTCATTTATTACCGTTTTTGGTAAAAATTTCCAGTTATACGGAACAGATGGATATGCTGCCCCGGAAGCTCTTAATGGAAATACTGTAACTACTGCTTCCGATATCTATTCTCTTGGGAAAGTGTTAGAAATACTTTCCAGAACATGCACACCAGACTGTTCCGAAGCACTCACGCATATTATAGAAAAAGCTGCTGATCCAGATCCAAACACCAGATATCAGACAGCCACTGATCTTATGTCTGCACTGTCAGAACCAACTGGTCAGGAAACTCCAGCCAGGAAAAATTTTATTTTCAGACAGGCATTCAAAAAAAGAGATTCTGCGTGTCATTCTTTTACACATCTCATAAAAAACATAGCCGTGATCGGCAGCCGTTCCGGTGCCGGTGCAACATTTTTTTCAGTATCACTGGTAAACACTCTGAATCACAAACATATTCCCTGCTGTTATATACCAATGGATCATTCTGACAACCTTATATCCATGACACAGGCAGGTTTTCTGCCCACAGAAAATCAGGGCATATTTCAGTCAAAAAATTTTTCTGCCACTCCCTGTTACGGTCCCGGAATAGAAGATCCTGTTTTACCATCTGTAATCCGGGTAAGGGATTTCGGTATCCATACCAGTGAATACCTTGACTTCGGTCACTTTGACCTGACATTTATCCTGTTAAGCGGCAGTCCATGGGATATTGCAGATACACTTGCTTTTACCAGCCAGCTGAAAAGTGCCGGCACTCACGTATATATCTGTAATCATGGCAATAAAAATGCTGCCAGAAAGTATGCCAGGTATCTGAAAAATCCGGTCTATTGTTTTCCTGAAGACACTGATCCTTTTCATGTGACTTTAGAGAAGGAACGTCTCATTATGCAAATCCTACAACGAAAGGAGCTGATACATCATCCGGAACATCGGAAAAACTGATTTAAATAAGAGACTTACCATAGGCATTTCAGGCAGTACAGCCGGTGCCGGTGTTACGCACCTTGCAATTGCGCTTTCAAACCTGAGTCATTCAAAGCTGCATAAAAAAACTGCACTGTTAGAGCTTCATAAAAGGAAAAATCTTTCAACGATTCCTTCTGAAACCACGCTCCCGTGCAGATGTGGATTTATGAACAGCCGTACCATTTTTAACATTCACGGAGTGGATTACTATCCGGATGTGACACCGGACGAATTGCCGGGTCTGTATAATCAGGGATATCAGATCCTGCTCTTTGATTTTGGCAATTTTGGTGAGTGCTGTATCCATGAATTTCTACGCTGTGACAGAAAGCTTGTCATCGGAAGTCTCGCACCATGGAATATCAGGCAATATCGGGATCTATTAGAATCGCTCAGTCACTATACAAACCTTGGGGAAGGTTTTTACTGTCTAACACGAACGGAAAGTCCAAAACAGATTCGTGATTTTTCCCGTTTTTACCAGATTTCTGTAAGCAGTATTCCGTTTATTCCGGATCCATTTTATATAAAAAAAGAACATTTTTCCATCCTGCAGAAATTTATCTGCTGAAAAGTTTCTGCAGAAATTATTTTATAATATATCACACAATTGCAACCAGCGAATTTCCTTTTGGGAATAAAGGATTTTAATCCGCTTTGTCATACAGAAATTGAAAACGGGGGATAACAATATTGGATTCTGAACATATGAAAAAGCTTTACTTAGAGCTCTCTTCCTTAGAACATATGGGAACAACCATCTGGTTTGAAGGTGTGCCAAGCAATTCAAAAGAGGTCACAAAGGAGCTCTCTGTCACAGAAGAAAATTCTTATATGAGAGATTATGTATTCAACGAGGGGGTGCTTACAGAATTACATTTTGATAAAATCAAAAAAACAAATATATGATGATCTGAATAATTGACAGGGATGGAGTACCTCAATGCCCACCCAGTCAGAATATAAAACGACTATCTAAGGCAACATACAAATCCGAAAAAAAGAAACGGCAGGGTTTTACCGAACATAAACCCTGCCGTAAGGAAAGCCTTCCGTATGCGGGAGTTTTTCCTTACGGCAGTTTTTTAAAAATTCTAATTCTTTAAAATAAAATGAATGATTCCTTAAAATAAAGCAAATAACTTTGAATTTACATATCATTATGCTACAATAGGGGCACATACGATAATTCTTAAGAAGAAGAGGGTTCTTTATATGAAAAAAAAATTTGTCCCTGTTTTAGCTGCCGGTGCTCTGATCGTCGTCATTATCTGTTTTATGCTTCTCGGAAGCATCATTGAAAAATATACACCTTCCAAGGAACATATGAACTTATCTGATTACTATAATCTGTCCAGTGAACAGGACGTAGCCCTGATCCTGAATAACCAGGTTCTTGATGCAAAAGGAAAACTCCTTAACGGAACTGTCTATCTTGATTATGAAACAGTACGTTCTAATCTTAATGACCGTTTTTACTGGGATCACAACGAAAATAAACTTCTTTATACAACTGCGACAGATCTCATTTCTGCAGATGCAGACAGCACCAGTTACTATGTAACAAAGGATTCCCATTCCTTAGATCATGCAGTTGTCAAGGCAGATGCACAGACTGCATATATTGCAATTGACTTTTTAAAACTGTACTCTGATTTCTCATATGAAGTACTTGAGTCTCCAAACCGTGTAATTCTTACGACCGCCTGGGGCGATTACACAACTGCACCGGCTAAACAAAAAACGCAGGTCCGGCAAAAAGGCGGCATTAAGAGTCCAATCCTTGCAGATATCGACAAAAATACAGAAGTTACTGTCTTAGAGACAGGTGATACCTGGACAAAAATATCCACCGCAGATGGCATCATTGGATACGTCAAATCAAAAGCACTTGGCACCACATCTGCCAAAACACTGACCAGCGATTACGTTTCAGAAGAATTTACACATATTAAAAAGGATTTTAAGATCAACATGGCTTGGCATCAGATCACAAATGCGGATGCCAATACAACCATTGCATCTGTGCTCCAGAATACCAAAGGGATCAATGTTATCTCCCCTACCTGGTTCTATCTGAATGACAATAACGGAAATATTGCTTCTCTTGCAAGCTCCGACTATGTAAATTACTGCCACCAGAATGGTATTGAAGTGTGGGCACTTGTAAGCAATCTGGAAAACAAAGATGTCGATACCACATCCGTTTTAACTTATACTTCCAAACGCGAAAATCTGATTAATAACCTGATCTCCGCAGCCATTCAGTATAACTTTGACGGTATCAACGTCGATTTCGAGGCATTAAGTTCCGAAGTCGGCGACTCTTACATTCAGTTTATCCGTGAACTCTCATTGAAATGTGCAAACAACGGAATTGTCCTTTCCGTGGATGATTATGTTCCTACCAGCTATACTGCGTTCTATAACCGTGCAGAGCAGGCGGTTTTTGCAGATTATGTTGTTGTCATGGCATACGATGAGCACTATTCCGGTTCTGAAGAAGCAGGATCTGTAGCTTCCATCAATTTTGTAAAAGAAGGGGTTGCCAATACCTTAAAAGAAGTTCCTGCAGATCAGTTGATCTTAGGTATGCCGTTTTATGCCCGTGTATGGTCTGAGACACCTGCTGACGACACTACAGATGCTGACGACACTACAGATGCTGACGACACTACAGATGCTGACAGTTATCAGCTCTTTACATTAGACTCCTATGCAACCGGTATGTCAGAGATCCAAAAACTGATCAGTGCCAATGCAGCCGAGCCGGTATGGTCAGATGCAGATGGTCAATATTATGTTCAGTATGAAAACAATGGGGTCACTTACAAAATATGGGTGGAGGATGCTGCTTCCCTGGAAGAGAAGTTAAAAGTTCTTCAGGAAAACCAGCTTGCCGGTGGTTCTTTCTGGAAACTTGGTTTAGAGCTGCCTTCTACATGGGACACTGTTATAAAATATATTAACTAAATACATGCATGAACTATATGATCTAAATGCATAAACTAAATACATACATGAGATCATGACATAAACCCTGGAGATCGTGAATATTTTATAAAAACGATACTCCGGGATTTTTTATGAAAAAAAAGATAGAACTTATAATGGCTGTCTGTCTGGTGATTGCTGCTTTTTTTCTTGGAAGCCAAAGTGCCATACTGGTACAAAACAGTCACGCGGACACAGGAGAACTACCCGATACGCCAGGCACAGATTCCGTTTCTGATACAGAACTTGCCGGAAACGGGCAAAATGAATCATCTTCCGATGGTTTATCGATCGTGATCGATGCCGGACACGGAGGTATCGATCCCGGCAAAGTCGGCATTAATGATGCATTGGAAAAAGATATCAACCTTGCACTGGCACTGAAACTGCGCGATAAATTCAGTCAGGATTCCATCCGGATCATTTTAACACGTGACTCTGACACCGGTCTTTATTCTGAGGGAAGTACAAACAAAAAAGCGGAAGATATGCAAACCCGCTGTAAGATCATTTCAGATGCCTCACCCATTTTTACCGTCAGCCTGCATCAGAACAGCTACCCCTCTCCGGAAGTCTGCGGTGCACAGGTATTTTATTTTGGTCAGTCACAGGACGGAAAAAAACTTGCCGATATGATTCAGGACAGTCTGATTTCAAATGTTGATCCCGATAATCACCGCGTTGCAAAGGCAAATGAAAGTTATTATCTGCTCAAAAAAACACCCACACCTACTGTTATCGTAGAGTGTGGGTTCCTAAGCAATCCGACAGAAGCGGATCTTCTTTTGACAGATGATTATCAAAATCAGCTTGTCGATGCCATATATAACGGTATACAGAATTATCTGTCGGAATCAACATAGTTCAAAATAATAGCATCGATCCTGCATCTATCTCTAAACTTCTTTTGTGAGTGTTCCTTTTACCGCTTTGATAAAATGTTCCGCAATTCCATACAAACGTGAAGTCTGCACACGATAAGTATCACGGTTCTCAGCTTTCTGAGAATCGGAAAGCTGCGTTTCCTCCTTTGCATCGACTCCAAATGCCCCCATGGAAAAATGATTCAGATCAAGATCCGGAATATGCGCACAATGTAACTCTGTGACATCATCATTTTCTCCCCCAAGCAAATCCGAAAGATCCTGTGTCTGTCCCTTAAAAAGTTCTGCCGTCTCCTCTGAATCTGTGGCGATCAGTCCATGTATGCCATCTTCTTTTGCCTGGAATGTCGCCGCAATTTTTCCGCGCAGTTCACTTTCCATCATGATATCGACAATACCTTTTTTGTCCACGCCGCGCACGATCTTAACAGAAACATTCATGAGTTCATCATTGACCATCACCGGAACAGCATACTGTTCTTCTTTTGCAAGGATACTGTTTACAGAAAGCTGTGCAGAAAGCATTTTCATATCCCGTACATCAAGGCTTGTCACATGATCGCTGTTTATCATTGTTTTCATCACATTTTCCGCAAGCTCTCCTAGCTTTTCCTGCGCAACCGCCATATCTGCCGGTTCCGAAACAGCCTCTCCAAATTCTTCCAACAACTCCTGTTTAATTGCCTCTAAGTCCTCTGCATCTACCTGATCATCCCCATTGTGGTCTGACGTACTGCTTCCAAAAATCTTCCGGAACATCTGGTTTCGCTGGTTCAGCATAGATTCCATTGCCAGTACATTCGACACGGTATTTGGGATATCATATTTATCCAGAATACGATAAATGCTCTCATCTGCATTTGCTGCCTGTTCTAACTGTGCAAGCTGCTCTTTTGCGTAATCCGCATCGATACTGCTCTCATCCGCCTGTTCACCTGCCTGTGTCAGTACTGCCTTCAATTCCTCCGGTGTCATATTCTCCCATTCCATATCCTGCTCAAATAGAACTTTTGCACGCTCCGGCGTCAGTAATTCGGATGCATCTTTTAATTATTCTGATATGCTGCCTCAATCTGATCCGTAATAGAGCTGCCTTTCGATGTACCGGATACACCCTCGAAATTGTAATCTACGGAATAATCCATCTTACTGCTGCGTTTTTCGGAACGCACAGCTGTCAGGAGATTTTTCATGGTAAGCGGTGCTCCCTGCTGTATCAATGCACCGATCGCTGCACCGTCCGTATTTTCCACCTGTCTGATCAGACGATAGATTCCTATATAAGAACTGCGTTCTTCCTCGCTGATCTCATGATTCTGTTCCATTTTCCAGAGATATTCACTAAATTTACGGTTATCTTCCCCGCCAAGCTCCTCGCTTTTGATACTCTCTGCCTCCTGATTCAGCGATGTAAAATCCATTTCCAGTGGATTTATTCCACGTTTTATCATCTGTGTAACAACTGCCGGTGTCATGTTTTTAAAGACACGCTGCACTTCTTCATCTGCCGCTTTCATCGTAAGCACAGAATCCTGCGTAATATCGATACTATTATATCCAAGGATACGCACTGCGCGGCGGTTCTCATCCGTCAGTTCCATGCCAAGATCATTTAAAATATCATCCACATTGCGAAATGCCTTCTGGATGGAATCCCCCAGATCAGCTCTCGGTGCTGTCATCAGTGTCTCATACTGCCGGCTTGCTTTTTCAAAGGAGGTCTTCAGTTCCGTTCCTGCCTCATGGACACCATTGATCGTCGACACGTCAGCATCTTTCATTCCGAGCACATATGCCGGGACATAACGCATGTCGGTAACTTTTTTATCAACCTCTCCAAAGAGTTCTACCTGCTCCTTAGTCGCATCCACACCCTCAGACATTAACAGATTTCTGTAATATTCATTTTCCTGATCCTTTAACTGCTCCACCAGTTTTACCAGCGGCTCTGTGTCAATGGAAATACCCTGTTTTAACAAACGGTAATTTGCTTCAGCAGTCATGGCAAGACGGATCTCCTCTAACTGCCTGCGTGCAGTCAGAAGCTGCTGCCCTTTTTGTGTATAATTTCCGTCTGCATCCTGTACTGTGCTTCCTGATACCCTGTTTGTCGCAGCTTCCCTTAAGCTGTCTAATGTGAGAGGAAGTCCTTTTTCCACAATATAAACAAGGTCTTCATCCGTTGCATTTTCTACAGTATCCACAGCATTTTGTGCCTGCTCCATCCATGTGTAACCGGAAAGTATCACCGCATCCTGTGCGCTTTTTCCTTCACTGACCGCCTCCGCTGCAAGTGCAGCAACATTTTCTGCACTTGTAGTAAGTTCTGTCTGACGCAGTGCCTGCGCATAGGTAAGATTTTCTTTCGTCAACGGTATATCGTTTTCTAACATCCACTTACTGGTTGCGATTGTATCATCATTTACTTCCAGCCCTGCTGATGCGATCACATTCTTCACCTGTGGAAGGAAAGAAGAAATATCCTGCTGTTCTGCCGGCATATAGCCTGCGCTGGCAGAATGTCTGGCAAAATAAATATTCTGCACAGTAGGTTCTAACTGGTTATCAATCAGATATTTTACGGCTCCATCATCCAAGGACGATAAAGAGTCTGCCATATCTACTGTCTCTGCGATCTGTTTAAAATTATCATCTGTAAGCGGCAGATCTGCCTCCCGCAGACTGTCTGCAATCTGCGCTGCAAGTTCCGGGCTTCCCGTGATCTGCGCAAGCTGTTCAAAATCAAGATCATCTCCGAATGCAGAAATATCCACCCCTGCTTTTGCAAGCTGTGCTTTGATCTTATCCGTCACGGTCACGATCTTATTACTTGTGGTATCATCCAGTGAAAAACCTTCCTCCTGCATTTTTTTATAGTCTTCCGGTGAAGTAGTCTCCGCAAGCACTGCCATCTGAGCTTTTCTCTCCCCTGCATCCATAGAGCCTGACTGCTCGATCTCATCTATGATCGTCTTTTTCTCTTCTTTTGCCGGATTCAGATAAGTAACCTCTTTTGCCTGAAAAGACGTGGTTCCTGTCGCTTTTTTACTGCTCTCCGTCTTTACCGCATCCGCAAACAACTGTATCCCGTTTTTTTCTTCCACCGCTCCTGTCTGCGGCATCAGATCCATTACTCCCTTATTCTGTTGCTGTTGGTTATCTATTCTCATGATCCGACTCTCCTTGTTATCTCTGTCATTTTGCACCGGCTGATGTAAATTCCTTCATTCATCTGTATCCGTTTTTTCAAAACATTTGTCCCATAGTCTCTGATATCAGGACAAAAGAATGGCGCATACTTTCATTTCCCTGAAATATCTGCGCCATCCATAGCTGATGTATATATCGGATACATCAGCGTATTTATTAAGTTTTTCGATATAATTCCAGCTTCTGTCCTGCTTTTTTACAGAATCTCAATAACGGAATACCGCTACACCAAAACCCGGAAGCGGATATGCGAACGAATAAGGTCTTCCGTCACATTCCTGCCGAACAGCTTTATAACTTACCGGACATTCTTTACCATTTCCACCAAATTCCGCATCTTCACTGTTTAAGATCAGTTTATAAGTCTTTCGTTTTGGTACGCCGACACGGTAGTCCTTGCGTTCCACCGGTGTAAAATTACATACAAAGAGCAGATTATTCTTTCCATCTTTACTCTTTCTGATAAAACTGAAAATACTGCGGTCAGCGTCGTTGGCATTGATCCATTCAAATCCGCCCCAACTGCTGTCAAGCTCGTAAAGTGCCGGGTTTTTCTGATAAATATGTAATAATTTCTTTACCCAGTTCTGCATATGTTGATGATCCGGATTTTCCAGCAGATACCAGTCTAATTCTCTTGCCTCACTCCATTCCTGAAGCTGCGCAAATTCCTGTCCCATAAAAAGAAGTTTTTTGCCTGGATGTCCCATCATAAATGCATAACCGACCATCAGATTTTTAAATTTATCTTCCATCTCGCCAGGCATCTTATTGATCATGGAACATTTCAGATGTACCACCTCGTCATGGGAAAGCACAAGGATATACTTCTCGCTCTCATTATAGCTCATGGCAAAGGTCAGCTTGTGATGATTATCCTTACGGAAATATGGATCAAGTTTCATATAATCCAGAAAATCATGCATCCATCCCATATTCCATTTATAGCTGAAATTAAGTCCATCGTCTTCCACGCGGCCAGTCACCTTCGGCCATGCTGTAGATTCCTCTGCGATCATGACTGCCCCCGGATTTCTTCCAAGGATCAGCGTATTGACATGCTTAAAAAACTCCACTGCCTCAAGATTCTTATTATCGCCATACTTATTCGGAACCCACTGTCCCGGCTGCTTTCCATAATCCAGATATAACATGGATGCCACCGCATCCACACGCAGTCCGTCAATATGATAATGCTCGATCCACATTAATGCACTGCCGATCAGGAAATTCTTGACCTCATTCTTGCCATAATCAAATATCTTTGTACCCCAGTCCGGATGTTCTCCTTTTCTCGGATCTGCGTATTCATATAGACATGTCCCATCAAACTCAGTCAGTCCATGTGCATCTTTCGGAAAATGTGCCGGCACCCAGTCTAAGATCACGCTGATCTTATGTTTGTGACATTCATTGATAAAATACGCAAAATCCTGCGGTGTTCCATAACGGGAAGTCGGCGCATAATAACCCGTCACCTGATATCCCCAGGAACCATCAAATGGATATTCCGAAATACCCATCAGCTCAATATGTGTGTATCCCATTTCTTTTACATATGGGATCAGATACTTCACAAGATCCCTGTAACTGTAAAATCCGTCATCCTCTCTGCCCGGATGGCGTTTCCAGGAACCCGGATGCACCTCATAGATTGCCATAGGTTTTGCATAGACATCTTTGGTCTTAGCACGCTCTTCCATCCATTTTTCATCAGTCCATTTAAAATGATCTATATCTGCGACTGCAGATGCTGTTCCCGGACGAAGTTCCGCATAATTTGCATATGGATCTGCTTTATAAAGCCGCTTGCCATCTTTCGTCTCGATCAGATACTTATACAGAGCCCCTTCCTCTATACCAGGAATAAACAATTCAAATATTCCCATCGTATCCGGCTCAAGCCTTGTCATTTCATCTGCCGTTTCATCCCATCCGTTAAAAGAACCGATTACCCAGATTCTTGCGGCATTCGGAGCCCATACATCAAAACATACACCACGGATTCCATACTGATCCGTAAAATGTGCCCCCAGTTTGCGGTAAATCTCATAATGCGTCGCCTGTCCAAATAAATAGCGATCCAACTCTGAAAAATTAGCCATACCCTTACACCCCTTTATTTTTATGTCATGATTATAGCCTGTATATTTTAGATTCCAAAATCTTTTTCGCGAAGAATCACATAATCTTCATCATCATATCTTCTGGATGTGATGATACTAAATGCTTTTCGTAAACCGCCCTTTTCAGATTTACTGATCGCATCATCCACGATTTCCTTTACCTCTGTGAGTGTTGTTGCCCTGTCATATTTCTGAATATTGCTGATACTGTTATAAAGTGCCAGAATACCCATCTCGTCTATTGTATATCCAAGTTCATTTGCATATGCTTTTGCAAATGAGACAAGCTCATCACTGGTAAATATCGGAATATTGATTTTCTCAGAGAAACGGGAAGCAAATCCCTCGTCCCTGCCAAGTGCTTTCTCAATTCCACGATGTGTATCTTCCATAATGACAAATAATCCGCTTGTATCACTTTTAAGAAGAAGTGACAGCCGGACTGCTGTTTCTTTGGAAATATCGCCTGCTTTCTCAATGATCAGACACCCACCGGAAATCTTCTTTAGTAACGATGCAACATCCTTTTTATTTAATGCAGATGCTTCGATCTTTCCAACCTTGCCCTTCGGCCTTCCGGTTTCCTTCTGTAAGGCTTTTACCATAGCCGTTGCAAGAACTGTTTTTCCACTTCCGCTTCCACCCTGGATCACCATGTTTCCGGTGGAGGCATCCTTCCCTGTTTTCAGATGTCTTGCCGCACCTGTAAGTGCCTGACATATCTGCTCTTCCATTCCTTTTATCGAAACAAAATAAGTAAATATCCCTCGCAGTTCTTCACTCAAAGATGTAACCGCCTCAAAATCTTCCTCATCTTCAGGCTCACTGATCTGTGGAAGAACACTTTCCGCGTCAACAGTATGTTCTACTGTCTCTGCTAATGTCTGATCCGTTACCACTTTTCCAAGGTCGATCGTATCGGCAGTAATTACATCATAATCATCTGCCGACTGCTCTTGTGCCCTTACATCCGGCATTTCATCTTCCTGATCTGCTTGAGAAAAATCTTCCTTTTCCTCTTCTGTCCAGGATTCCTGTAGCTGATCCTCCTCAGGAATTTCCATATTCTCCGGGGTCTGCATCATCTCTGATACTTCTTCTGCGATCTCATCCTCATTCACTTCCAGTTCTGATGGTTCTTCCTGCCCGGACGTTTCTTCCTCTAATGCAACTGCCTGCAGTGCGGTTTCCGCCGCCACCGATCCGGCTATCTGCGGTGCAGTTTCCGTCGCCACCGATTCGGCTATCTGCGATGCGGTTTCAGTCGCTGCCGATCCGGCTGCCTTTGCAAGCTGTTTATCAATGTTTGCCGTCTCAGTCGAGATCCGTTCGATCTCTTCCTGCAAGATCTGATTCATGTTTGCAACCATAGCTGCTGCCCTGTCATTTTCCAGCGGCTTGCCTTCTATATACTGATCCTGCAGTATATCTTTCGGAGCAATGCCTGCATCAAGTTTTGGAATAATATCAGCAAGGCGTCCCATAATTTCTTCAGCTTCCTGCAGGGCGCGTGCCTTTGCCGATTCAAGTCTGCGCTGCTTTGCATCTTCTAATGCAACTTCGGCAGCATATTTTGTTTTTTCCCACTCGGCAAGAACTTCTTCAATACTCATCTGACCGGTAATCTGATGCTCTAATGCCGTTTTTTCCGGCATATACATTCCAAGCTGTCCGTCATGTTCTTCCGCAAGCAGCTCTTTAAAATTTATCTTTAATGAATCATCGATCTCGTGATCCGACTCTATATGTGCCAGATTATTTTCATCTTCCCCGGACTGATCATATTCTTCTTTCGGAAGCTTCAGATAAGGGATCTCCTCCACGAGTTTTTTGATATTATCCATACTGTCCGTGACGGTTTCTTTTTCCGTTGCCTGCATGATCTGCTGCATGCTTTTTTGTAATTCTTCCTGCAGATTCTGTGTATTAAACCGCTCCGGTGAAAGTTTCACATCCGGTATCTGCACGGTTTCATTAACGATCTCCCCCGAATCAAGTTCCTCCTCCGGTCTGACCTCAACAACGCCTTCACGTTTCTGACAGAATCTCCGGTACTTTTCTTCCTGCTGTTTATTTAATGGCTGATAGATCATCTTCAGTTCTAAGGCACGCTCCACATATGGACCTTCTCCAAACCACAGAACCAGCTCATCACATGCCTCCACACACTTATCTGCCATACCCGCTTTATGGTACAGACATGCAAGTTCAAATGCCCATTCTTCGGTATATTCCTGTTCTTTTAACTCCTCTAAAATTCCGATCAGAGTCTCTATATTTGCACCCTGCGCTTTGCAGATCTCATATTTCAGCACATATTTTAAATTATCATGCGGTGCGATCTCCACAAACTCCTGATAATAATCCTTCGCCTCATCAAAATTTTTCATTTTGATTGCAACCTTTGCCAGGCGGAAAATGATCATCCTTCCAATCGGTGATCTGTCATATGCCATGAGCAAAACTTCACGACTGTCCTCCAGACGACCGGTATTCTCATAAATTTCTCCAACTTTTACAAGTGCATTTACATTTTTTATTTTATTCCAGTTGATCGTATCAGCTATCTCTGCTGCCTTTTCATAATTATGTTCGGCAGTCAGTGATTTCATCTGATCCAGTTTTAATTTATATTCATATTTATCCAAAATTATGCCACCTTTGAACGCGCTATTCTTTTGCTGCTTCTTTTGTTCTTAGTTTATCATACGCACATATAGATGTCAAAAATTAATCTAAGAAAAAATGCTATGATACACGCAAAAAAAGGGGGTTTGCAGTCTGCTCCCCCTCTTTTCTGTCATTGATCTTTTTCTTCTTTTTTACTCTCTTCTATATGCTTTTCGCGATGCTTTTTCAGCTCTTTTTTGGTCGGATTCTTATCATAAACCGGCTGGTTGCTCTCCCTGTCAACTTTTGTCAGATATACATATGCCGATGTATCTGCTGTAAGTCCGCGTTTTTTCAATAAATAAGACACTGTTTTCTGTGCAATATAATAAATTACTGCCATAAGCGGCACTCCGAGCAACATTCCCGGGAATCCCCATAATCCGCCAAATACCAGAATTGCAAACACAACCCAGAATGCCGATAATCCGGTAGAACTTCCAAGGATCTTCGGTCCAATGATATTTCCGTCGATCTGCTGTAAAACAACGATAAAGATCAGGAAATATAATCCCTGTATCGGATTCTGCAGCACAATAATGATAAAGGACGGCACCGCACCGATAAACGGACCGAAAAACGGTATAACATTGGTAACACCAATGATCACGGCGACTAACACCGTATCCGGCATCTTCATGATTGCAAGCACGATATAGGCAAGCACACCAATGATCGCCGAATCTAAAATTTTACCACTGATAAAGCCGCTGAAAATCTCATTACTCTTACGGACAGTATCAACAATGACATTAGCACGCACCGGTTTAAACAGTGCATATACGATCTTTTTTGCCTGTCCGCCATCACATAAACTGAAATGATCAGACCGATGATCACATTTAAAACAAACTTGACTCCATAGATGACACCGCTTGTGATCGATGTAAGATAGGTCTGTACCTTTGAAAAAATATCATCTTCAAAAAAGGTCTCAACCGTATCCGTTATTTTGTCCACGCCCTGCTGTATCATGGACGCAAATTCCGTATCACCGTTTGTCACCTCGTCTACCCATTTCGTCAGATCCTTTGCTTCCTGTGGAAACGATGTGATCATGCTCTGGATACTCTCAGAAATAGATGGAACAATCGCCGCCACCAAAAGCACACAGATTCCCACTAAAAATACCAGCGATCCGGTAATTGCAATTCCCCGTGACGTCTTTTTCGCTTTACGTTTGCTTTTCATCCGCGGCTCTAAAAACTTAAACAGGTGTCCCTCTAAAAATTTCATGATTGGATTTAACAGATATGCGATCACTACACCGATAATGATCGGCTGTAAGATCAAAGACAGCTTCTTCCAGAAGTCTGTGAATCCATTGTAACGGTAGATCATAAAGAAAAACAGTATGCAACAGCAGAAAGTCACAAATACGACTAGTGCGATGATGACATACTGTGGTTTTAATTCCCATTCTGTTTCCTGAGATGTTTTTTTTATCTTTTCCTGTTCATCCAAATTGCCATCCTCCGTCTTATCTAATATTTTCATTATAACCTTCGCAGACAGGTAACGCAATCAGATTTTGCTGAAATTTTTATTAATTACTGAATTTTGCAAAAAGGGACACCGGTGCTCATGCGCCGATGCCCCAAAATATCAGTCTGCGGTTTTACCCTCTGTAATAATTGATCAGACAACCCTTTAAGATGATTTCTCTCTCATCATCGGTCATCGCACCAAGTCCAAGTTTAAATTCTTCTGCTTTTCCATCTTTGATCACATATGCCGTAATCTCAGACTGCTTGTCCTCAACCGCCTTACGGATATTTGGAATATATAAATAATCAAGATTCTTAAACGGCAGCCCGCCTTCCGGAATAATGAATGGAAGCATACCCCAGTTGATCAGGTTCGAGCGGTAACGTTTCGTTGCATACTCATTTGCAATGTTTGCCCAGCCGCCAAGTACTTTCTGGCAGGAAGCAGCCTGCTCACGTGCAGAACCATCGCCCGGTTTTACTGCAAAGATCGTACTTCCAAAACCGATCTCACCATTGGAATGGTTATCCTCAAATTTTGTTTCCGGGAACACTTTATCGATGACATCCATAACCGGTTTTAACTCTTCTACTGCCTCTAACGGACAGTTTCCGGCTTCTAACGCTTTCTGCGCTTTCTGGATCTCTTTTGCACGACCAACATACTGTGGATCTTTTCTGGAAAGTGCAAATTCTGCCAGTCCCAGCGGATTCGAACGATAAGAAGAAGTCTCACCGGACGGAATCAGTTCATCTGTTGTCGTAACAGGATCGTGGATCTCAGATACAACCTTAAGAACCAGATTCTGTGGAAGTGCTGACATTTCCACAGAATCTGGTTCATTTGGTCCAAACTGGATCTCAACGGAAGGATCGGCTACACCCTTGCTGTCAAAGACACGGTTTGCATAAATATTTTTATCAAAGAAATACTTCGGTTTGGTGAAGTTCACATCAACGTCTGTTGCAGCTGTCAAAAATCCTTTATTTGCGGCTGTTGCTGCAATAGAACGTGCATCCATCAGCGCGACGGAAGCAACCTGTCCCTTCTGTACCTTAGAACCTTCACGGTTCGGGAAGTTTCTGGTGGAATGGCGGATGGAAAATGCATTGTTTGCCGGTGTATCGCCAGCGCCAAAGCACGGTCCGCAGAATGCAGTCTTAACGATCGCACCTGTCTCCATCAGGGATGCAACTGCACCATTCTTTACTAATTCCATGTAGATCGGTGTACTTGCCGGGTATACACTTAAAGTAAACTCATCCGGTCCGATGCTTGCGCCTTTTAAGATGTCTGCGGCATCACAGATATTTTCAAATCCACCACCTGCGCAGCCTGCTATGATACCCTGGTCTACATACAGTTTTCCATCTCTTACTTTGCTCTTTAAGTCAAGTTTGACCGCACCATCAAAACTTACCTCTGCACGTTTCTCACAGTCATCTAAGATATCCATCAGGTTGGCATTTAACTCTTCGATCGTGTAAGTGTTGCTTGGATGGAACGGCATTGCGATCATTGGTTTGATCTTTGAAAGATCGATCTCGATCATTCCGTCATAATATGCCACGCTGCCCGGATTTAACTCTTTGTAATCCTGTGGTCTGCCGTGGATCGCATAAAATTCTTTTACTTTGTCATCTGTCTGCCAGATGGAGGAAAGACAGGTTGTCTCTGTGGTCATAACATCCACACCGATTCTGAAATCGACGCTTAAGTTTGCAACGCCAGGTCCGACGAACTCCATGACTTTATTCTTTACATACCCCTTGTCAAACACTTCTCCGATAATAGCAAGTGCAATATCCTGCGGTCCGACACCTTTTGCCGGTGTTCCTGTCAGATAAACACCGATCACACCCGGCATGTCGATATCATAAGTCTTATTTAAAAGCTGTTTTACAAGCTCCGGCCCACCTTCCCCGACTGCCATGGTACCGAGCGCACCATAACGTGTGTGGGAGTCAGAACCAAGGATCATAGCCCCGCCCGCAGCGAGCATCTCTCGTGCAAACTGATGGATAACTGCCTGATGAGGTGGTACATAAACTCCGCCGTATTTCTTTGCACAGGTTAAACCAAACATGTGGTCATCTTCGTTGATCGTTCCTCCGACTGCACAGAGACTGTTATGACAGTTGGTCAGTACATATGGGATTGGAAACTTCTCTAATCCTGATGCCCTTGCTGTCTGGATAATTCCGACAAATGTGATATCATGGGATGTCAGTTTGTCAAACTTGATCTGAAGTTTGTCCATATTGCCGGATGTATTATGATTTTTTAAGATGCCATAAGCAATCGTATTTTCTGCTGCCTGTTCTTTTGTTACTGCTGCACCGGTCTTTTTTCTGACCTCTTCAATGGCATTTGCACCATCCTGCACCAGTTCATTTCCATTTACGAGATATACACCTCTATCGTATAATTTCATGGTTTCCTCCATTCTTTTGCCCATTTTTCTATTATCTTGAATTATATAGACAGCATGAATAAAAATCAAGTACTTTTACACGTTAAACCGAAAGCATTTGAAAGTACAGATTGCTGTCTGGCGGCAGCTATCTTATTCATCTATATCATTTTCCTGTTGTGTTTCTCTGTAAAGCGGGAACGTGATCGATGCCTTGAACAGATCCCCGTCCACGCCGATAAAAAAAATTCCTCCCATAAGCTGTGTCAGGCTTTTTGCAATGGAAAGTCCAAGTCCGCTTCCTTCCGTTGTCCTTGAAGCATCCCCACGGATAAAACGCTCTGTCAGATCTCCCGCATTGCTGTTTTCCAGTGCAAGTGAACGCTCCGATACATTTTTAATGGAAAATGTCACTTTTTCCTCAAGCACATGCACATCCACATAAACTCTGGTTTTTTCCAATGCATATTTTGCAACATTATTATAAAGGTTTTCGATCACACGGTACAGCTGTCTGCCGTCCGCACGGATCATTACTTCCGTTTTCGGAAGTTTTGTAACGATTGTCAGCTCTTTTGCCTCAAATTTTTCGTTAAATTCACCTGCGGTCTGATAAATGAGTTCCACCAGATCTATCTTTTGCATATCCAGTTTGACATTTCCGGACGTAATACGTGATGTCTCGACCAGATCTTCGGTAAGCTGCTTTAATCGCTGTGACTTGGCATCTAAGATCCTGATATAGCCATTCACCCGCTCATTATCAATCTGTTCAAGTTTAATCAGGTTAACATAATTAATAATGGAGGTTAACGGTGTTTTAATATCATGTGAAACATTCGTGATCAGATCTGCTTTCATACGCTCGTTTTTCGTACTGTCATCCACCGCATGTAAAAGACCACTGCCGATATTGTTGATCGCCTCTGCAAGTTTTTTATCTTCTCCATGCAGCCCTTCTGTGTCAATCTTATTGCTTAACACACCTTCTGTAATTTTCTCCACGCCCTCATACACCTGATAATGCTCAACCGCAGACCGAAGCAGCGCATATGCCTCCATTCCGCTGAAGATCAGAAGCAGCACCAGACAGATCACCTGGTGGTAATAAAATGCTCCCATGGCAAGCACAAAACAGACGATCATATGAACTGCAAAGACAACAAGCACACGTACCGTTACCGTCCTCTTCTCAAAGAACTTATCCATTCCCCTTACAAGCCAGCATGCAAGACTGTTTTCCCACATCACTTCCGCCTTCATCCGGCGTACCATACTTAGGTAAAAAATAAGAAACAGAACATCAATTAACAGACTGACCGTTCCCGATGCAACAAGAAGTCCTGATACATTCCATGTTTTATTATTTACATGGGACAAAAGCATGATAAGTTCACTGGTTGCTGCAATAAAAACGGCGGTCACGATCTCCGTTTTTATCCGGTCGATAAAATTAAGATGAACTCCTTCTTCTCCATCCCTGTGTCCGGTCGCAAGTGTCAGATATACAAGACTTAACACCCATCCCATCAGACTGACCAATGCCGCAACGATACTGACTTTGATCCACGGATGCAGTCTTACATATTCCATCTCGGCATCATACAGATCATCTTTTGCCGTCAGATCCGTATCCACCCCGATCACAAGCACCACATTTTCTAACGGCAGATACATCTGATTGTTGTAACTGCCAAAAAAATAATTTTCCATGCCGCGGATATCGGTGCCAAATTCCTTTTTCTCCATATCATAGAGCAGATAATCTCCCATGGTCTTTGCCTCCATGAGAACGGTCTGTGTATCAAACTCCTGACCTTCCACCGAATCCGGCTGGTTGGTATACCACACCCCATTCTGTTTATACCAGTAACAGAAATTGGTGTCTTCACGCTTAAACTCATTTGTATACTGCAGATAACGCTTATCGTCCTCCGCACTCCGCTTATCACCTTTTTGTAACAGATGAAGGTAATCGGTCAGTTCACTGCATTTCTGCTCCATACATTTTGTATAGTATCCGGAATTAAAAAAATCATCTGTTCCGATATCCGTTACCTGCAGAATATTTTTACTGATCAACGATGCCAGAAGATATACGGCGATCGTGAGGATTACCGTAAAAAACAGATGCAGGATCATGCCTGCTAACTTACTGCCATATGTGTATGATTTTTTTTCCATATGAAGTCTCCATCTCCGTGCAGGGTCTTATTCTATATACCAGCGCACGGAATCTCCCCAGAATCAGTTCTTTTCAATCTTATATCCAACACCCCACACAACCTTTAAATAACGCGGCTCCTTTGGGTTGATCTCGATTTTTTCACGAATATGCCGGATATGCACTGCAACCGTATTATCTGCCCCGATCGCATCCTCATTCCAGATGCTCTCATAAATCTGGTTAATAGAAAATACCTTTCCCTGATTTTTGACTAAAAGCAGAAGAATGTTATACTCGATCGGTGTGAGTTTTACAACTTCGCCATCCACCGTAACTTCTTTTAAGTCATCATTGATCGACAATCCTCCCACTGTATACACA